>Ga0207866_1000831_pt1 | contig 37415 bp, 33 predicted proteins | sample HigsolmetaAR203D_FD_184835 | JGI IMG/M metagenome (GOLD analysis project Ga0207866, IMG submission 184835) | Ionic liquid and high solid enriched microbial communities from the Joint BioEnergy Institute, USA - AR20-3-D (SPAdes) (version 2) ...
TGCCGAACACGGGTCCGAGCGTTACATCACCTTCCGTGGCGGTGGACGTTGGCTGGAAACAGCTGCGCGCAAGTTTTCGCTCTCAAAAAGAGGCCGTTGAGGCGATGGCGGAGGGACCTCCGGCGGCCCTGCTTCTTTTCTACAGCGTGGAGTGCGGGTTGAAGGCGTCGATGCTCCGCCGTTTCAACCTCCGATCGACCGCTCAGCTGCCTCCGGATCTCCGTCGGCACGACCTGCACCGGTTGGCGAAGGAATTACGCCTTCCGCCTGCTTTGTGTGACCGCATGCAGCGGTCCTGTCCGTCGCAGAGCGGCCAGGGACCGAGCGTCTCTTTCGGAGATCTGCACCAGGCATGGCGATATGGGCACGCCCTGCAGAAGGACGAGGAGGAGAAGGCGATCCAAGTGTTGCGTGAGCTGCGGAACTGGTGTCAGGGAGAATTGAGGGCATGATGCCCGGCGCAGCGGACTCGGTCCCCGAGCACATCTACACCTGGGTGGATGTGGACGCCCACCTGGAAAAGCTCGCGCTCCATAAGCAGTGGCCGGAATGGCTCCACGAGTGCGACGCATTCTGGGACGGCCTTGAACTGACCGTCGATCCGGCGGTTCCTGCGGAGGAGGCGCTTCGGTGGCTGGGGGACCGATTCGGCGTGGGGTCCATCATGACGGGCGACGGGACACCCGCTTTGCGCCTCGACGACATACCCGGTCGTCCTTCCCGCAGGCTGCTTCCCATCACGATCAACCACCGCGAGCCCGAATCCCACAGACGCGAGCCGCGGTGGCGTGAGCGTCGGATCGTCCGCAGCCTCGGCGAGCCGCTGCCGCCACCCGAGTCCGGCCTCCCACACGGTGTCCGGATGGCCGCCTTCCACTCGTACAAGGGAGGCGTGGGCCGTACCCTGCACGCGATCGCGCTGGCCGACGCCGTGGCCCGCAAGGGCGGCCGCGTGCTGCTGATCGATGCCGACCTGGAGGCGCCGGGCATCACCTGGATGCTCACGGGTCACGGCAAACGGGTGGACTTCAGTTACGAGGACTTCCTCGCACTGCTGCACGCATCCGATGACGGGCGTCCGGACGAGGCCGTCTCACTCGGCGCCGCTTATCTGCCGAACCAGACGTTCGACAACGTCATCGTCATGCCGACGCGGCGATCCCTTGCCGACATCGCGCCGCCCAAGATCGAACCTACGGATCTGCTCACGGCGGATCGGCCCATCTATGACCTGACGGAGTCCCTTGCCGAGCTCGCCGCCGCGTTGAATGCGTCCACCGTGCTCATCGACCTTCGCGCCGGCGGCAGTGAGCTGTCGGCTCCCGTCCTGCTGGACCCCCGGGTACAGAGGATCTTCGTCACCACGGTCAGCGACCAGTCGTTGTACGGCACGGATCGGCTCATTCGGGAACTCGGGCGACGTGCACCTTCGCGGAAGGGCGATCCGGCGAGCGCGATCATCATCACACAGTTTCGAGAGCAGGCCGACCGATCGCTGGTGATCGAAGCGGCGGCCCGGTTGCGGGACGCGCTCGCCGAGACCCTGAAGGCGGAGCCCAGCGAGGACGAGGACAGGACCGTCGACAACGACGTGGCCGTGGAACCCACGTTGAGCGCGTTCCAGGATCACCTCCTTTCCCTCCCCGCCAACTGGGACGCGGTGATCGCACTCGCCAGACGCCAGCAACTCCCGCAGTTGCTGGAGACACTGGCAGAGGACCTCGCCTCCCCTGCGGCAACGGCGGGGGAAGTGCCGGAGCTTGAGCCGACCCAGCCAGAGAGCTCTAAGGCCGAACTGACGCGTAGGCGCGAGCAGCTGGGTGCTTTCGCGAGGCGGCTGGCCTACGCCGAGACCGCTGACGGCACCGGCTTCCTGCCGACCGAGTCGCTTCGGAACCTGCTCACTTCGCATCGCACCGAGCCGCCGCTGTGCGTGGTGGCGGGCGCGAAAGGGTCCGGTAAGACGTTCACACAGGTCCAGATGTGCTTCCGGGAGACCTGGCGAGACTACGCCAGAGACGTGGGCGTGGACAGCGTGACGTTGGACGCCCGGCTCGCCCCGGTGTTCGTCTCCCGGCATCTGCAGGACCGCACATCCGACCGAATCAGAAGAGTGCAGGAGCGCGCCTGCGCATACCCCGGTGCCGAACCGGCGGATCAGCTCGAGCTTCGTGACCTCATCGACACGTCGCTGCGTTCCTCACTGTCCGACCTCGAGTGGCGGCGAGTGTGGCTCACCTGCATGGCAAGGGCGGTGGGCATCGAGGCGTCGCCCGAGGACGTCGAGGAGAAGCTGGTCGAATTCTCGCGCATCATGACGAGGATATTCCTCATCGATGGCCTCGAGGACTTGCTCCAGGAATTCCTCCGGAGCGACGCGCAGCGGCAGGCGCTTCGAGTTCTCCTCATCGACTGTCTTGAATGGCTCCGTAGCCTCCGCGGCCGCCCTCTCGGCCTTATCATTTTCATTCGGCGTGACCTCGTGCAGGCCGCGATCAAGCAGAACCACAGCCAATTCCTTGCGAGGTACAGCGACTACGAGCTCAAATGGAATCCGGCGGAGGCCCTGCGGCTTGCGCTCTGGGTGACCCAGCAGTCCGGCGCGCTTCCGGGGTTGGCGTCCGAGACGATCGTGCAGGCCGTGGACGAGGTTCTGAGCCGTGAGCTCATCCCGGTTTGGGGTGAGAAGATGGGATCGCCGCGTTCGCGAGAAGCGCGATCTGACAGGTGGTTCCTGGCGGCGTTGTCCGACTTCAACGGCCAGATTCAGGCACGTGACATCGTAACGTTCCTGGCCGAATCGGCGGCCAAGTCAGTCTCCGACACGCGCTACACGGACAGGCTGCTCATCCCCACGGCCATGCGGAACGCGCTTGTGACGTGCAGCAAGGAAAAGATCAAGGCCATCAGCGAGGAGAGCCCGCAGGTCGGCGATCTTCTCAAGCGTCTTGACGCGTTGGAAGCAGATAAAAAGCGCATTCCCTTCAGCCCGCATTCAGTGGGGCTGTCGAGCGAGGATCTCGATATTCTCGCGGCCAACGGCGTCGTGTTTCGAGAGGAAGACCAGTACTGGATTCCAGAGATATTCCGCCACGGCCTCTCCTTCAAGGCCGTCGGCCGGCCCAAGATACTCGCGATCGCGAACCTGGTACGACAGCGTAACTTCGACTGACCATCGACGCGGTTCGTCGGAGGCGAGGCAAGAACCACATTCGGAGGTCTTCTTGATGATCAAGCATCGGCGTCCGCGTGCCCCAACCTGGTGGTCGAGTACACCTGATCGCGCCATACCCCTGCGGTGACGAGGACGAGCACGTCAGCAGCGAGCAGACTGGGCGTCATGGGCTGGCGACCCTTCGCACAGGCGCTCGCCGAGCGGGTCACCCATCCGGGCTCGCGGTGGCGGGAGCCTGCCGAGAAGACCCCGCGTCACCTGCTCGTGCCCGCATGGTGGGCATGGGAGGGTGGTCGGTGGGAGCTGCGGCAGGGGGCGGCCGACGAGGAGGCGTGGCTGAAGTCGGCCTACCGGGATCGGACGCTGGTGACGAGGGTCGGCACGTTCCACGCCGACCACGCCAAGGTCGGCGACGAGCCGAGAGGGCGGCCCACATCGTCCGGCACGCTGCCGAGCCTGGTGCTGCAGATGTACCGGCACGCCAGGATCGGCGAGAAGGACACCGTGCTCGATGTCGGGACCGGCTCCGGGTACGGCACGGCCCTGCTGTGTCATCTGCTCGGCGACGAGCGGGTGACGAGCGTGGACGTGGACGACTACATCACTGCGATCGCCGCCCGGCGGCTGGGCGAGCTCGGGCTGCACCCGCACGTCGCGACGGTGGACGCCACCGGGCCGCTCCCGGAACGTACGACCGGATCGTGGCCATGGTGTCGGTGCGGCCGATTCCCGCCTCCTGGCTCGCCGCGCTCAACCCCGGCGGCCGGCTGGTGACGACCATCACCGGCACGTCGCTGATCGTGTCCGCCGTCGCCACCGACGACGGCGGCGCCGTGGGACAGGTCGAGCGGGACTGGGCGATGTTCATGCGCACCAGGAGCGGCGCCGACCATCCGCCGGGGCTGGACGCGCTGCTGGAGACGGCGCGTACCGCCGAGGGAGAGCAGGTCGGGACGGCGCGGTACCCGGTGATCGACGTCGAGGAGGACGCCTGGGAGCTGCGCTCGATGGTGGAGATCCTCGCGCCCGGCATCGGCTACGACTTCCACGAGGAGGGCGACACCCGGACCCTGCTGATGGTGCACGAGGACGGCTCGTGGGCGAGGGCCGTGCAGACCGGCAAAGAGCCCGGTGTCGTGCACCAGGGCGGCCCGCGCCGTCTGTGGGACGTGCTCGACCGGGCGCGCGACCACTGGCTGGAGCACGGATCGCTGCCGTTGTACGGCGCGCGCGTCCGCATCACCCCGGACGGGACGATCCACCTGCAGCGTGGCCGCTGGAGGGCCACCATCGCCTGAGCGCCTTGTCCCCCGGGAGAGCTACCGGCGAGTGTCCACCGCGTGGTGACGACTCGCGGGCGGTGGATCCCTAGCGTCTTTGGCGTAGCCGGATCCCCCTGTCAAGGAGTCGTCATGCGACTGGTGGTGCAGCTCGCGGCCGTGGTGGCGGTCGCGTTTCTCGGTGGCCTGGTCACGGGTGCGGTGGAGGGGAGCGCGCCCGCCACCCTGGTCGCCGGGGTCGGGACCGCCGTGGTGCTGGTTCTCGGGTACGCGCTCGTGGTGCGGTGGACGGAGCGGCGGGCGCCGGAGGAGGTGGCGGCGAGGGGCGCCGCCGGGGCGCTCGCCCGCGGGCTGCTCGTCGGCGCCGGGATGTTCGGGACGGTCGTCCTATGCCTTGCGTCGCTCGGGTACTACCGGGTCGACGGCATGGGCTCGGTGGCGGGCGCGGTGGCGCTCGTCGGGTTCATGGCCGCCGCCGCGACCTGGGAGGAGCTGGCCTTCCGCGGCGTGCTCTTCCGCATCGTCGAGGAACGCCTCGGCACGTGGTGGGCGATGGGGCTGACCGCGGTCGCCTTCGGGCTGATGCACCTGCCCAACCCGGACGCGAGCCTGTGGGGCGCGACCGCCATCGCGATCGAGGCCGGCGGCATGCTCGCCGCGGCGTACGTGGCCACGCGCAACCTGTGGGTGCCGATCGGCGTGCACTTCGGCTGGAACTACGCCGCGGCCGGGATCTTCGGCACCGTGGTCTCCGGCACCGGCGCGAACCAGGGGCTGCTGGACGGCGTGACGTCCGGCCCGGCCCTGCTCACCGGCGGCGCCTTCGGCCCGGAGGCGAGCCCGTTCGCGGTGCTGTCCGGCCTGCTGCTCACGGTCGCGTTCCTGTGGCTCGCCCACCGGCGCGGGAACCTGATCCCCCGCAAGGGCCGCGCCGCGGCCGCCGAGAGCGTTACGGTCGCCCGGTGATCGACATCCGACGGATCCCGGACCGGTGGCGGCGGCTCGACGTCACGGTCCGGGACGCTCCGCTGGCGCTGCTGCTCGCCGCCACCTCGTTCCTCCCGGGCTTCCAGGGAGCCGGCACGCGCATCATCGAGGCCCCGTCCCGGCCGTACGACGCGCTCGCCATCGCGGTGATCGTGCTGCAGGCCGCCCCGCTCGCCGTACGCCGCCGGTGGCCCGCGGTCTCCCTCGCCCTCGTGGTGATCGGCTTCGCCCTCGACCAGCTCCTCGGCTACCACACGCCGACCGGCACCGCGCTGCCCATCGCGCTGCTGAGCGCGGGCGCCCACCTGGAGCGCCACCGGCTCGTCACCGTGCTGGCGCTCTCCGCGGCGTACGTGCCGCTCGTGGTCGCGCTCGACCGGCTCCACCCGGGCGCCGAGGAGCCGAGCGAGTTCGTCACGTTCTACCTGGCGCTGGCGCTGTTCTGGGGGATCGGGGCGTGGCTGCGCTCCACCCGGGCCGCCGAGGCGGAACGCCGCCGCCGCGTCGCCGAGGCGACCCGGGCCGCCGAGCGCACCCGGATCGCCCGCGAGCTGCACGACGTGGTGACCCACCACGTGACCGCGATGGTGGTGCAGGCCGAGGCGGCACGGTACCTCACCGCCTCGCCCGACCGGCTCGACGCGGCACTCGACGCGATCACCGACACCGGGCGGCGGGCCGTCGCCGACCTGCGGCGGCTGCTCGACCTGCTCAACCCCGGCCACGACGCCCCCGGCCGGACGCCGTCCCTCGGCGAGCTGTCCGCGCTCGTCGAGCGGACCCGCCGGGCCGGGCAGCCGGTCGAGCTCGTCGAGGACGGCAAACCCGCCGAAATCGCCGGAAGCGCCGAGCACGTGGCCTATAGGGTCGTGCAGGAGGCCCTGACGAACGCCCTGAAGTACGCGCACGGCAGCCGCACCGGGGTCCGCGTGCGCTACGGCGAGAAGGAGATCACCGTGGAGGTCACCAACGACGGCTCCGGTACCCGGAGCGCCTCCCCGGGTGGCGGCGGGCGCGGCCTCGCCGGGCTCCGGGAGCGGGTCGAGGCGCTCGGCGGCGACTTCGACGCCGGGCCGGCGGCCGGCGGCGGCTTCGCCGTACGGGCCCGGATCCCCGTGGGCGGCGCGTCGTGACCGAGCCGATCCGCGTGCTGGTCTGCGACGACCAGCCGCTGATCCGCACCGGGTTCGCCACGATCATCGACGCGCAGCCCGACATGGAGGTGGCAGGCGAGTGCGGGGACGGCCGCACCGCGGTCGAGCTCGCCCGGCGGCTGCGCCCGGATCTGGTGATCATGGATGTGCGCATGCCGGGGCTCGACGGCATCGAGGCGACCCGGCGGCTCGCCGGGGCGGGCGTGCCGGATCCGGTCAAGGTGCTCGTGGTGACCACGTTCAACCTCGACGAGTACGTGTACGAGGCGCTGCGCGCGGGCGCGAGCGGCTTCCTGCTCAAGGACGCCCCGCCCGCGCACCTGCTGCACGGCATCCGCACCGTCGCGTCGGGCGCCGCGCTGCTCGCGCCCGAGGTGACCCGGCGGCTCGTCGGCAGGTTCGCCTCCCGCATCCGGCCCGCCGAGCGGCCCGCGGCCGAGCCGCCGCTCACCCCGCGCGAGCTGGAGGTGCTGCGCCTCATCGCCGAGGGCCTGTCGAACAGCGAGATCGCGGACACCCTGGTGATCAGCCAGGAGACGGTGAAGACGTACGTGTCGCGCATCCTCACCAAGCTCGACCTGCGCGACCGGGTGCAGGCGGTCGTCTACGCCTACCGCAACGGCCTGGTGACCTGAGGAGTGCCGGAGAGGTACGGCGGGCCGGCGCGGCCTGGGACCGGACGGGCCAGGGTAGCGGACCGGGGACCGGCCGCCCGCGCCCGCCGTACCCGCGAGCCGTCCGCGACGAAGGGGATGAGCAAGGCGAATGGCTACCACGGGGTTCCAAGGAGCGATCTTCGACGTCGACGGGGTGCTCGTCGACTCGCCGCACGAGCGCGCCTGGCGGCAGGCGCTGCGCGAGCTGATGGAGGGCGAGTGGGCGGACATCCGGGACCGGACCACCTGGTCGCCGGAGGCGTTCACCTCCGAGGTGTACCAGCGGGTGATCTCCGGCAGGCCGCGGATGAGCGGCGCGCTGGGCGCGCTGGAGCACTTCCGGGTGCCGGACGCGGCCGGCCGGGCGAAGGTCTACGCGGACCGCAAACAGCGGCTCATCGTCGGGTTCATCGAGGCCGGCGAGTTCACCGCGTTCCCCGACGCGATCCGGTTCGTGCTCGCCGTACGCGCGGCGGGCATCCCGATGGCGGTGGCCTCCTCGTCGAAGAACGCGGACCGGTTCCTCAAGCGCATCCGCGTCGACACGTTCGCCGAGCGGGAGCGGCTCGGCCACGACTTCGTCCGGCCGGGCATGACGCTGTACGACCTGTTCGCCGCCGACCTGTCCGGCCGCGACCTCGCCCACGGCAAGCCGGACCCGGAGATCTTCCTCGTCTCCGCCGCCGAGCTCGGCGTGCCGCCGGAGCACTGCTTCGTGGTCGAGGACGCGGTGAGCGGGGTGCGGGCGGCGAAGGCCGGCGGCATGGCCGCGCTCGCCGTCGCCCGGGCCGGGGACCGCGCGCTGCTCGCCGCCGCCCGGGCCGACCTCGTCGTCACCAGCCTCGACGAGGTCGACGTGGCCGCGCTCGCCGAGCACCGGCTCGCGGCCCGGCGGGCCTGACCACGGCCCCGGTACGGCTCAGCCCGCCGCGGCCGCCGGGGCGGGGGCGGCCCGTCGGGACCGGATGCGGCGGCTGACGAACACGTAGAGGTAGAGGGCCCAGCCGAGGGTGATGATGGCGAGGGTCGCCACCGGGCCCGCGGGCACGCCCGGGGCGGCGGCGATCTCGTCGAGGGCGCGGGCGCAGGTGACCACGGTGAGCGGCACGGTGTAGCCCGCGAAGAAGCCGAGGCCGAGGACGCGGCCGACGACGAGGAACCAGGCGTACCGGCGCACGCTCGCCGGGACCTTCGGGGCGGGCCGCCGGGCGAGCCGGGCGCGCAGGTAGGTCTGCGCGTCGTCCATCAGGTTCTTGTTGCCGGTGAGGTTGGCGTACGCGAAGTAGACGTCGGTCCGCATGAAGAAGAGGAACTGCCAGACGATCTGCGACAGGCAGATCAGCATCACCAGCCGGACGACGTCGTTGTCGGTGACGTAGAGCGCGCACAGGCAGGCGCACACCAGCAGGAAGTCGGTGCGCATCCCGGCGAGGTGCACCCGGTACCGGGACCGGCGGGGCGTCTGCCAGATGCCGGTGACCCGGGTCTGCACGACGAGGAACTGCAGCCGGGTGCCGAGCGACAGCTCGGCGCGCACGCCGAGGGAGCGGGCGGCGAGGATGTGGCTGAACTCGTGCACGAACACGAGCAGCCAGGAGCCGACGGCGAAGGAGACGGTGAACGCGAGGCTGTCCGCCCAGACGATCTCGTCGTACGACGGGATGATCTCCGGCCGGGCGATCACCGCGGCGAGCGCGCCGCAGGCGACCAGGCCGATGAGCACGTTCGCGGCCGTCGAGAAGAACGGCCGGGCCGTGGCGGGGGAGATGCGGTCCCACAGGTTCGGCGGGCGTTGCGGCGGGCGGAGCAGCCCGGCCGCGTCGAGGCCGGCCACGAAGTCGGCCACGTCCACGTCGACGCCGCGGGTGCGGTGGATCTCGGCGCGCACCTCGTCCACGGTGCGGGTGCCGTCGAGCAGGGCGACCACGTCGGCGGCGATCGCGGGCACGTTGACGAACGTCTCGCCGTTGCCGATCACGTAGTCGTCGGGGCCGTCCCGGACGACGCTGAGGAAGGACAGGTCGGGTCGGGTCACCGGCAGACCTCGCAGTCGGCCGCGCGGGTGAACTCCCGGGCGGTGGTGGTGAGGGTGAGCAGGTCGAGGTAGACCGTGCGGCCGAGGATCGCGGGCGGGCCGGTGCGCGTCGCCCACCGGATGATCTCCGCGGCGAGCATGCCGGAGACGATCACGCACAGCGGGGCGAACGCCGGGATGATCCGGCCGGCGTTCTCCGGGGTGGGCAGCGTGGCCCTGCCGTACCGTTCGGCGAGCTCACGCTCCTGGCAGGCGAGGCAGGCGGTCTCCCCGGGGACGACGAGCGGGCCGGCCAGGCCCATGTGCTGGTTGAACCCGCCGGTGACGAACGGCACGCCCGCCTCCACGCAGGCCCGGTTGACCCAGCGGCGGATGTGCGGCTGCGGGGTGTCGACCGTGTTCACCACGAGGTCCGCGCCCTTGATCACCTCGGCGACGTCGGCGGCCGAGCTCAGGCGGCGCGGCACCGGGTCGATCGCCGCCTCCGGCTCGTGCTCGCGCAGCCGCCGGGCGGCGGCGGTGACCTTGGGGGTGCCGACGTCGCCCGTGGTGTAGAGGTGCTGGCGGTGCAGGTTCGACGGCTCGACGTGATCGTCGTCGACGAGGCGCAGGGTACGCACCCCGGCGGTGGCGAGCTGCACCGCGACCGCGCCGCCGATCGCGCCGACGCCGAGCACCGCCACGGTGAGCCGGGCGAGCGCGCGCAGGGCCTCCTCGACCCGCTCGGCCGGGTGGAACATCGACAGGAACAGCGCCTGGCGGGAGCGGCGCTCGTCCGCGGTGAGCCGCGCGGTGTCGCTCTCCCGCACCAGGATCCGGGCGGCGAGCAGCCGATCCACGGCCGCGTCGATCTCCTCCGGGGAGGCGCCCGCGACGCGCCCGTACAGTTCCGCGCGCTCGCGCGGGCCCGTCGCGCACAGCCGCAGTAAATCGCGCAACGGCGGCTCGACCGGTTCCAGAATTTGCCCGGTCGGGGGAAAGTCGCCAAGCCTGGCCCGGCCCGACAAATCGTCGAGGAAGAATGGGAAGGCAGGATTGACCTGAACCCGCATCTCGGTCGGCTCTCAGGGGGTGGACGGTGGGGCCGCCGGAGGGCGCGGCGGCCCCATGCCCAGGTCAGCAGCTGTTGCTGTTACCGGTCGTCTCGACCTCCTCGACCTTCTTGATCTCGATCTTCACGGATCGCCCCTTCCGTTGTCGATGTCGACTTCACCGGTAGTGTGGAGCTTAAGTAAGGTTCCCGAGTAAGGCAATACCCTGTTTTTGGGGTGTGCGTTACGTGATTGCCTTTTCTCCGATCGTGATCTCAGTCCGAAATTCTTTTAAGGAATTCCGTTACCCGTTGCCACATGAGGGTGGCGGCGCACGGGTCGTAGTCGGGCAGGCCGGGATCGGCGAACAGGTGCGCGTCGGTCGGGTAGGTGTGCACCTCGAACGCGGCGCCGGAGGCGGTGACGAGCCGCTCCAGCTCGGCGACCGTCGCGGACTCCACCCACGGGTCGCCCTCGCCGTAGTGCACCTGGACCGGCACGCCGGCGGGCCACGGGCCGGCCAGCGCGTCGTCCGCCACCGCGCCGTGCATGAGGATCAGGCCCCGGGCCGCCGGGTGCGACGCGGCGAGCGTGCCGGCCGCGGCGGCCCCGAGGGAGAACCCGGCGAACACCACGGGACGGTCGACGGACTCGCCGAACCGGCGCACCCGCCGCCTGATCTCCTCGACGCCGAGCGCGTCGCGCTTGCGCAGCCCGTCCTCGACCTCGTCGAACACCTCGCCGTCGTAGTAGTCGGGCACCACCACGGTGTGCCCTGCCGCGCGGAGGATGTCGGCGGCGGCGTGCACGCCCGGACGCAATCCCAGTGCGGAGTGCAACAACATGATCTCGGCCACGCGGCCTGTGTATCACCGCACACCGACACTGACAATGACCATGTCCGGACGTCAGGTGGCGCGGTCGAGTCCGGGGCCGCGCCGCCCGCGGCCCGGCGCCCGGGCCCGGAGGTACGGCCCGGCCGCCGGAAGGGCCGTCCGGTCAGTGCGCCACCGGGTGGTTCGCCAGGAACACCCCGTGCGGGTCGCGCTCCCGCTTGATCCGCCGCAGCCGGTCGAGGGTGGCGGCGGGGAAGGTGTGCGCCACGGTCTCGCCCGCCCCGAGGCAGATGTACGGCCTGCGCCCGGTGACGAGCCCGCCCAGGTCGCCGGCGATCCGCCGCTGCCGCTCCCGTATCGCCGCGGCGGTGTCCGGCCCGGTCACCGCGCCGAACGTGTACAGCAGGTACGGCTCGGCCGGCGCGCCGCACGCGCCCCCGTCCGGCCGCTCCTCGGCGAGCGCGCCGCCGAGGTGCCGGATCTGCACGCCGCGGAGCGGGTCGATCGGCTCGTGCAGCAGCACCCGCAGCGCGGCCTCGTCGAGCCCGGTGAGCAGCTCGCCCCCGGACGCGCTCGGCATCGGGTCGACGGGGTCGCCGGTGATCGCGCCGAGCTCGGCCGGGGTGAGCGGCCCTCTGGTGTCCTGGAGCGGGCCGCCGATCGCGTCGAGCGGCTTGAGCAGGTCCCGCGCCTCGTCGGCCTCGCCGAGGAAGGCGACGCTCACCGTGACCATGGGCGGCACGCCCGGCAGGTTCAGCCGGCCGAGCCACGCCGACAGGGCCGGCGGCGCCTGCGCGGTGACCTCCAGGTAGGCGGCGGCCACCTCGTCCGCCCGGGCGAGCGGCCACGCCATCGCCCCGCCGTACAGGGCCGGGGCCGGGAACAGTTCGAACTCGATCGCGGTGACGATCGCGAAGTCGCCCCCGCCGCCGCGCAGCGCCCAGAACAGCTCCGGATCGGACCCGGCGGTCACCCGGGCCCGCTCGCCGTCGGCGTCCACCACCTCGAACGCGGTCACCGCGTCCGCGGCCCAGCCGTACCGGCGGCCGAACCAGGACAGCCCGCCGCTGAGCGTGTAGCCGGTGACGCCCACCACCGGCGAGCTCCCGGCGAGCCCGGTCAGCCCGTACGGCGTGGCCGCCGCCAGCACCCGGTCCCAGGTCACGCCCGCCCCCACCCGGGCCAGCCGCCGCTCGGGCCGTACCACGACCTCGTCGAGGCGGCGGGTGCGCAGCAGGATCGCCCCGTCCGTGCCGGGCGCCGCACTGTGCCCGGTCGTCTGCGCGGCCACCGCGCGCCCGGCCGTGCGCGCGTACCGCACCACGGCGGCGACGTCGTCCGCGTCCGCGGCCTCCACCACCGCGGCGACCGGCTGCTCGACCGCCAGGTTCCACGGCCGGGCCGCCTCGGCGAAGCCCTCGTCGCCCGGCAGCAGGACCCGGCCGGAGACGGCCGCGCGCAGCCCGAGGCCGGCTTCCATGTCGGCTCGCATTGTCGTACCCCACTCCTACGCTCGGTCCGCGGTCACCCTCCCGGTGCCGCGCTCGTCTCTCCCATGACGGAGCAGGAGCCATGAAGGTGACGACGGACGAAAAGGAGCTGCTCGCGGGCCGGTTCGCGGAGCACCGCCCGCGGCTGACCGCGGTGGCCTACCGGATGCTGGGCTCGCTCAGCGAGGCGGAGGACGCGGTCCAGGAGGCGTGGCTGCGGCTGAGCCGTTCCGACGCGGCGGAGATCGACAACCTCGGCGGGTGGCTCACCACCGTGGTCGGCCGGATCTGCCTCGACATGCTGCGGTCGCGCGCCGCCCGGCGCGAGGAGCCGCTGCAGCAGGTGCGCCTGCCCGACCCGGTCGTGGCCGACGGCCTCGACCCGGAGCCCGCGGCGGTGCTCGCCGACTCGGTCGGCCTCGCCCTGCTCGTGGTGCTCGACACGCTCTCCCCGCCGGAACGCCTCGCGTTCGTGCTGCACGACATGTTCGGCGTGCCGTTCGCCGAGATCGCGCCGATCGTCGGCCGTACCCCGGCCACCACGAAGAAGCTCGCCTCCCGGGCCCGGATCCGGGTACGCGACGCGGCCCCGGCCCCGGACGCCGACCTCGCCGAGCAGCGCCGCGTGGTCGACGCCTTCCTCGCCGCGGCCCGGGGCGGCGACTTCGACGCCCTGCTCGCCGTACTCGACCCGGACGTCGAGCTCCGCGTCGACGAGGGGCCCGCGCTGCCGGGGCGGCGCGCCCGCGGCGCGGCGGACGTCGCCAGGTCGGCGATCATCGGCTCGCGCGACGCCGGGGCGCCGCGCCACGTGCTCGTCAACGGGCTGGCCGGGATCCTCGAGACGAAGGACGGCCGGCCGGTCGCCCTGCTCGCGTTCACGGTCCGCGGCGGCCGGATCGCCACGATCGACATCCTCGCCGACCCGGTACGGCTCGCGCGCCTCGCTCCTGCCCGGTAACCCGCCTGGCGGTTCTCGCCGCCCGGTGGCCTGCCGCCGGGCGGTGGGTCCGGCCGAGGCGTGCGGACGCCCGCCGGGCCGGCGGCCCGAGGCGACGGTGTGGGAAACCGGCCGGTCCGGGAAGAAGGCGGTTCACCCGGACGTTCCGGCGGGGCGCTGGTCAGGAGGACGACTTCTCCGGAGGGCGGCCGGAGGACTCGGGGGAGGTGGCGAGGGGAAGCCGCAGCACGAAGCGGGCGCCGCTGGGGTGGTCGGCGGCGTAGAGGTGGCCGCCGTAGCCCTGGGCGATCTCGCGGGCGATGGACAGGCCGAAGCCGGATCCGCCGCGGTCCGCGGCCTCGGCGTCGCGGCGCCGGTAGAGGCGGTGGAAGATGCGCTCGCGGTCTTCGGGCGGGATGCCGGGGCCGTCGTCGATGACCTCGAGCACGGCGTCGGGCGGGTCGGCCGTCACCACGATCTCGATCTTGTTGGTGGTGTGCCGTTCCGCGTTGGCGATGAGGTTCGACAGCACCCGCGCGAGCCGTACCCGGGAGGCGCGGACCGGGGCCGGGCGCTCGAAGCGGGTGATCACGTTGCTCCCGGGCGGGTGGGACTCGAGCTCGTGCTCGACGAGCTCGGTGAGGTCGAACAGCTCCGGGGACGGCGGCTGGGCGGCGTACAGCCGGGCGAGGGTGAGCAGGTCGTTGACGATGGAGTTGAGCCGCTCGACGTCGCGGTACAGCTTGACCAGCGTCCGGCGCAGGTCGGCGTCGGGCTCGGAGAGCGCGACCTCGAGCTCGGTGAGCAGCGCGGTGATGGGGGTGCGCAGGTCGTGGGTGGCGTCGAAGAGGAACCGCTGCTGCTGCTCGATCGCCTCCTGGAGGGCCGACACGGTCTGCTGCTCCTGCCGGTAGGCGTGCTTGAGCCGGGCGCTCACGCCCGCGAGCTCCCGGGCCCGGGCGAAGATGTCGCGCTGCAGGTCGTCGGCCCGGACCTCGCCGTTCCCCTCGTGGTCGCCGCGCGCCTGCTCGACGAGCGAGGTGATGTCCTCGCACCGGTTGACGATGAAGCGTACGTTGCCGCTCTTGTCGAGCACGGGGGCGTTCACCAGGTGCCAGTACCGCTCCTCGTACTCGCCGGGCCGGTCGGAACGTTCCACCTGGCGCCGCACGAGCGGCACCACGTCGGTGGTGCGCTTGGTGAGCACGCGCTCCAGCGAGGTGCGCACCGGCTCGAGCTCCCGCGCGTTCGACCCGTTCGACACGCCGGGGAACGCGGCGAAGATGGGACGGCCGATCACCTCCTCCCTGCTGCGCCCCGTGGCCCGGAGATAGGCCTCGTTCGCGGCCGCCACGACGAGGTCCGGGGTCAGCACGACGAACGGGGCGAACAGCGAATTGAACACCGCTTCATAGTCCACGTTGGTCTGCATGACACTCACCCCCGACCATCTGTACCCAGAATCGCCCATGTAGGTACATAGAGACCAATATCGGGACAACTCTCTCGGTCGGGTTCGGCTCTGCAACGGGCATCGGGACGATGGTCAAACCCCTTTGCGTCGTCAAAGTTCGGCAAAGCCTGCGCCGCCCGCCGTTTCCCGAAACCGCGCCGTCATCGGGAGATCGTGCCTTCGCTGCGACTCATCGGCGCCATGTTCGACGGTCGCCGGGGGCCCTCGCATCGGCAAAGACGCGGGGTGAGCCGCGAAGGTAGATCTTTTCCTCTCGGGTACGGCCGGCCTCGCTCACCTGTTCGCATTCCCGGTGCCGCCGGGCCGTGGCCGATCGTTCCGCGCCCGTGACCGGTGATCTCCGGAGGTGCATCGGCGCAGGTCGGGGGGTGTCACGCCGGGAGCGGTCCCCGGGCGCGCACAGGGGCGGCCGGTTCGCGGCCCGGGCCGGCCCGGCGGTGCGGACGATGTTTCCGGCTCGGTTTCCCCATCGGGCACGCCGGTCCCGGGAAACCGGATTCCGCGACGCCCCGGGAAACACCGTTCACGCTTGACGGCATCCGCGCAGGCGTTTCCACAAAGTATTTGACCGGCACCGCGACCCGTGTGAAGGCCGATCGGGGAATGCGCCGCCGGTACGGCCTCGGCGTCGCGAACGCCGGGCCGTACCGGCGATCGCGACGGCGGAACGCGCCCGCGATGAAAGATGACCGCGCAATCGGTCCCCGCGATCACCGGCGAGCGGCCGATGCCGGAAATCGACACCGTCGTCCCGAATTCCGCTCAAATCCGGAACCACCGGCCGAGCGGCAAGGACGACCATCCGGTGGACCGGGAGGCCCGCCAGGCGTTCCGACGGCTCCAGCATCCGCTGCCCGAGTGGCGGCCCGGCCTGCGCCCGACCGACGCGCCGCAGGTGAACGCGATCGGCGGACTCGCCGAAATCCCTGGTCAGAGGGCGTCGCCGCCGGGCTTGACCTCAAGCGAAGTCGAGGTCGGAGACTGTCGGGCGTACCGGCCCGACGACGACAGGAGTCTGATCACGATGCGTGCCATCCAGGTGCGGGAGTTCGGCGGCCCGGAGGTGCTGGAGCCGGTGGAGCTGCCGGACCCGGTGCCCGGGCCCGGGCAGGTCGTGGTGGACGTGGCGGTGACCGACGTCATCTACCTCGACGTGATGCGGCGGTCCGGTCGCGCCGGGCCGGCCGCGCCGGCCCTGCCGTACGTGCCCGGCCGCGGGGGCGCCGGGCGGGTGCTCGCGGTGGGGGAGGGCGTGGACCCCGCGTGGGTGGGCCGAAGGGTGGTGGCGCGCACCGACGGCGGGTACGCCGAGCGCCTGCTCGCCGCCGAGGAGGAGATCGTCGAGGTGCCCGACGGGCTCGGCCTGCGGGAGGCGGCGGCCGTGCTGCACGACGGCGGCACCGCGGTCGGCCTGTTCGAGGCCACGCCCGCGGCCGCGCACGACTGGGTGCTCGTCACCGCCGCGGCCGGGGGAGCGGCCCACCTGCTGGTCCAGCTCGCGGGCGACGCCGGGGCCCGGGTGGTGGCCGCCGCCCGGGGGGAGCGGAAGCTCGCCATGCTCCGCGGCCTCGGCGTGGCGGCCGTGGTCGACTACTCCGAGCCGGGCTGGCCGGACCGGGTGCGCGCGGTGACCGGCGGCTCCGGCGTCGACCTCGTCTTCGACGGCGCGGGCGGCGAGTACGGCAGGGCCGCGTTCGACGCCGTGGCCGACGGCGGCCGGTTCGTCACGTACGGCTCGGCGGGCGGCGGCCTGGCCGTGATCGACCCCGGGCTCGCCGCGCGGCGGAACGTGGCCGTGCACAACCCGCTCTTCGCCGGGCCGCCCCCGGACCCGGCCACCGCCCGCGCCCGCATCGCCCGGGCGCTCGAGCTCACCGCCAAGGGCGTGCTCCGGCCGCACATCGGCGCGGTCCACCCCCTTGACCAGGCCGCCGAGGCGCACCGGGCACTCGAGGAACGACGTACCCTGGGCAGGGCGCTGCTGCTCGTCTCCGGCTGATCGCACGCCGCTCCGGCGGCCGGTCCCGCCGGGCGCGACGGGGCGGCGGCGCCGGGCCTCCGGAATCCCTGCGGGACCGGGGATTTTGTTCCGTACCGGGGGTGCTGACAGCCGTTGTTACCGGCACTGGGACACTACGTGGGAAAAGGTTTGCCCACGTACGAGTTGTCCGTTCGGACAGTCCACAAGATGTCAGAACGGGCTTCGTCCTACGGCCGGTAAAGAGGAGACCGAGATGACGATCAGTCCGCAGGCTCGGCGCGGAGAGGAAGCTGCCGGATCCTCCGGGACCGTTTTCAGGCTCGAGTACGACAAGGGTTCCTTGTCACTCCCGGTCCGTCCGGTCACCGAAGGGCCGGCCGGAATCGACGTGAGCAGCCTCCTCAAGGAGACCGGACACGTCGCGGTGGACCCGGGGTACGCGAACACGGCGAGCTGCGCCTCGGCCATCACCTACATCGACGGTGAGGCGGGCATCCTGCGCTACCGCGGCTACCCGATCGAGCAGCTCGCGGAGAAGTCCACCTTCCTCGAGGTCGCCTACCTGTTGATCTACGGCGAGCTGCCGACCCGTAAACAGCTCGACGAGTTCACCACCAACATCACCAAGCACACGCTGCTGCGCGAGGAGATGCGGCTGTTCTTCGAGGGCTTCCCGCGGGACGCCCACCCGATGGCCGTGCTCTCCTCGGCGGTGAGCGCGCTGTCCACCTTCTACCAGGACAGCCTCGACCCGTTCGACAAGGACCAGGTCGAAATTTCCACGATTCGGCTCCTGGCGAAGTTCCCGACCATCGCCTCCTACGCCCACCAGAAGTCGATCGGTCGTCCTCTGCTCTACCCGGACAACTCGCTGGGCTACGTGGAGAACTTCCTCCGCATGACCTTCGGCGTGCCGAGCGAGCCGTACGAGGTGGACCCGGTCCTCGTCAACGTGCTCGACATGCTGTTCATCCTGCACGCCGACCACGAGCAGAACTGCTCCACCTCGACGGTACGGCTCGTCGGCTCCAGCCACGCCAACCTGTTCGCCTCGGTGTCGGCCGGCGTGAACGCCCTGTTCGGCCCGCTGCACGGCGGCGCCAACCAGGCCGTGCTGGAGATGCTGCAGGACATCTACAACTCCGGCGGCGACGTCAAGGCCTTCGTCGAGAAGGTGAAGCGGAAGGAGAAAGGCGTCCGCCTCATGGGCTTCGGCCACCGGGTCTACCGCAACTACGACCCGCGGGCCGCGATCGTGAAGAAGGCCGCCCAGGAGGTGCTCTCCCGCACCGGCCAGGGCGACCCGCTGCTCGACCTCGCCATGAGCCTTGAGGAGATCGCCCTCAACGACGAGTACTTCATCGAGCGCAAGCTCTACCCGAACGTCGACTTCTACACCGGCCTGATCTACAAGGCCATGGGCTTCCCCACCGAGATGTTCACCGTGCTGTTCGCGATCGGCCGCCTCCCCGGCTGGATCGCCCAGTGGCGGGAGATGATCGAGGACCCGATGACGAGGATCGGCCGTCCCCGCCAGCTCTACGTGGGCCCCTCCGCCCGCGACTACGTGCCGATCGAGCAGCGCTGATCCGGGCGTTTCCCTCGCCCCTGGGGGCCGGTTCTGTGGACGCACAGGACCGGCCCCCAGGGCTCTTTCCGGTCGCCTTCGCCGCGCCGGCTCCCTCCGCCGTCCCGCCGATCCGCGTGCCCGCCCCCGGTTTTGCGGGTAACGGACGGGGACAGGTGCTCGGCGACGGTGTGCCGGGGCGGCCCGCCGCCCGCGCACCGCGACGCCGGGGAGCGACGGGAAGGGGAGGCATGGCGAGGCGAACGCCCGTCGGCCCGGCCGGGCTGGGCGGCGAGACCGGCCCCGCGGACGACGGCCCGCCGCGGCCGCCGGAGCCGGAGCCGCACGAAGAGGCCGGGCCGTACGGCCGGTCGGCCATGCTGCTCGACGCCGCGCTGGAGATCGGCGCGGAGCTCGACCTCGACACGGTCCTGGGCACCATCGTCGACGTGTCGATGCGGGTGGTGCCGTCCCGGTACGGCGCGCTCGGCGTGCTCGACGAGTCGGGCGGGTTCAGCGCGATGATCAGCCGCGGGTACTGCTCGGACCGGTCGGCGGCGCGCGGCGAGGAGATGCCGCACGGCACCGGGCTCCTCGGCGAGCTGGTGCGCGATCCCCGGCCGCTGCGGCTGGACGACCTGTCCACCCATCCGGGCTCGGCCGGGTTCCCCGAGGGCCACCCGGTGATGACGTCCCTGCTCGGCGTGCCGATCGAGGTGCGCACGACGGTCTACGGCAACCTCTACCTCGCCGACAAGGTCGGCGGGCCGTACACGCAGGAGGACGAGGACATCCTGATCGCGCTCGCCCGGGTGGCGGGCGTGGCGATCGAGAACGCGCACCTGTACCGGCGGCTGCGGCGCATCACCGAGGACTTCCAGCGGCGGCTGCTCCCGCCGATGCCGCAGGTCGAGGGCTGGGAGCTGGAGAGCCGCTACCTGCCCGCCACCCGGCTGCCGAACATCGGCGGCGACTGGTACGACCTGTTCCAGCTGCCCGACGGGGCGGCCTGCCTCGCGGTCGGCGACGTGATGGGCCACGACGCGCGCGCCGCCAACACGATGGCCCAGATCAGCAACATGCTCCGGGTCGTCGCCTACTACCGGCGGGAGCCGCCGAGCGACATCCTGCACGACCTCGACCGGGCCCTGCACGACCTGCACGGCGGCCCGATGGCCACCGTGCTCCTCGCCCGCGTGGAGCCGTCCGCCTCCGGCGCCGCACTGCTGCGCTGGGCGAGCGCGGGCCACCTGCCGCCGCTGCTCATCGTCCCCGGCGAGCGGGCCCGGTTCCTGCGCACCGAGCCCGGCCTGCCGCTCGGCGTCGACCACGCCGTGCCCCGCCCCGACCACCACACCGAGCTTCCCGCGGGCGCCGCCGTACTCCTCTACACCGACGGCCTCGTCGAGCACCACGACCTCCACCTCGACGACGGCATGCGCAGGCTCGCCGACATCGCCACCGCCCACGCCGACGCCCCCCTGGCCCGGCTGTGCGACGCCCTCCTCGACGCCACCTTCGACGACGACGTCACCCTCCTCGCCGTCCGCTCCCGCCCCTGACCTGCGGTACGGCTCGCGCCGCGCCGTGGCGGCCCGGGCGACGGGATCGGTCATTTGTCGTAGTGCAGTGTGCCTCGTTGCCGGACGAGATCCGGGTCCGCGGTCGGCTCTACTGGGACGTGGCGGTGCCGGGGGCACCGCGGGCCCGGGCGGCGAGGCCTGGGCCGGGGCACCGGAGCAGGAGGATGTGACGTCGTGGGTGCTGAAAGTCTTGAGGCGGCGATCCAACGTGCGGGATCCGTGGTCGAGCTGCTGCGGAACTCGCCGGCCCGGCCGCACGCCTTCCCGGTGACGCCGGAGTTCACCAACTGGCGCTCCGAGCAGCAGGCGTGGCGGAAGACGTGTGCGCTGCTCGATCAGTCGCACCACATGACCGATCTCTACATCAGCGGCAAGGACACCCTGCGGCTGCTGTCCGACTTCGGCGTCAACACCTTCAAGAACTTCACGCCGGGCAAGGCGAAGCAGTACGTCGCGGTCAACAAGGACGGGTACCTCATCGGCGACGCCATCCTCTTCCACCTCGAGGAGAACCTCGTCGACGTCGTCGGCCACGTGACCGTGCCGAACTGGCTCGAGTACCACGCCAAGGCCGGCGGTTACGACGTGACGATCGAGCGCGACCCGAACTCGGTCGAGCGCCCGGCCGGGCAGCCGCCGAGGCTCTACCGGTACGAGCTGCAGGGCCCGACCGCGGTGCGGCTGCTGGAGAAGGTCACCGGTGGCCCGCTGCCGCAGGTGAAGTTCTTCAACATGACCGAGCTCACCATCGCCGGCCGCAAGGTGCGGGCGCTGCGGCACGGCATGGCCGGGCAGCCCGGGTTCGAGGTGTTCGGCCCGTGGGAGGACGGCGAGGCCGTGCTCGAGGCGCTGCTCGAGGCCGGCAAGGAGTTCGGGCTCGTGCGGGCCGGGGCGAAGGCGTACTCGACGGCGAACCTCGAGTCGGGCTGGATCCCGACCGCGGTCCCCGCGATCTTCGGCCCGGAGGAGCGGGAGTACCGGGAGTGGCTGCCGCTCGCCCAGGTCGGCTCGCTCGGCGGCAGCTTCGTCTCCGACGACATCACCGACTACTACGTCACCCCGTACGACATCGGCTACGGCCACATCGTCAAGTTCGACCACGACTTCCTCGGCCGCGAGGCCCTGGAGCGCATGGCCGGCGAGGCACGCCGTACCAAGGTGACGCTGGTGTGGAACCCGGACGACCTCGCCGCCGCGCAGCGCACGCTGTACGAGGACGGCGTCCCGGCCAAGTACCTGGAGTTCCCCAAGAGCCGCTACGCCTTCTACCAGGTCGACGCGGTGCAGAAGGACGGGAGGCTCGTCGGCCTCTCGCTCGACGTCGGCTACATCGCCAACGAGCACGCGTACGTGTCGCTCGCCACGGTCGACCGTGACCTGGCCGAGCCGGGCACCGAGGTCACCGTGCTGTGGGGCGAGGAGCCGAACTCGGCCAAGCCGGCCGTCGAGCCGCACCGCCAGGTCGCGATCCGCGCGACGGTCGCGCCCGCCCCGTTCGTGCAGGAGGTGCGGGAGCACTACCGCAAGTGACCGAACGGGGGCGTGGCCCCCGGGACCGGGGCCGGTCGGCACTCTCCCGCCCGCACTCGCCGACCGGCCCCCACCGGTCACGGATCCTCGGGTGGCGGCGGCGCCAGACCCTCCCGTACGGCCACCAGGGCCGCCTGGGTCCGGGAGGTGAGGCGCAGCTTGCGCAGCACGTTGCTGACGTGCGTGCGCGCGGTACGCTCGCTGATCACCAGCTCGTCGGCGATCTCCCGGTTGGTACGGCCACCGGCGATCAGGGTGAGGACGGCCCGCTCCCGCTCGGTGAGCGCGCTCACCCCGCTGGGCGCGATCATCTCCCGGGTGAGGCGCCGGGCGACGGCCGGGTCGAGGAACGTCTCGTCGCGCGCGGCGGCGCGGATCGCCGAGGCGACCTCGTTCGGCCCCACGCTCTTGAGCAGGTAGCCGGACGCGCCGTTGCCGAGCGCGGCGTGCACCCGCTCGATCTCGCCGAAGCTCGTCAGGATCACCACCTTGACGTCCGGGTACTCCTGGGTGATCCGTCCGGTGGTCGCCACGCCGTCGAGCCGGGGCATGAGCAGGTCGAGCAGGACGACGTCCGGCGCCTCCCCGTGGGCGGACATCTTCCGCAGCAGGGCGAGGGCCTCCTCGCCGTCCTCCGCCTCGGCCACGACCTCCATGTCGTCGAGCACCTCGAGGTACGCGCGCAGGCCGCGGCGCACGACCGCGTGGTCGTCGACGATCAGCACGCGGATCCGCCTCGGGGTCTCCTCTGTGGTGTTCACGATGCCCGTTCCTGAGTGTCGAGGACGGCCCAGTCGCCCGTCCTCCGGTCGAGGATTCGATCGGAGAGCGGGAATCCGGCCGCCACGGCCGGTGACACGGGCGGCAACGGCACCGTGAGCCGGACGACGGTGCCGCGGCCCTCCTCTGGTCGGATGGTCACGGTACCCCCCCATCGCTCCGCCCTCTCCCGCATCGCTCGCAGGCCGTACCCGGCCTGGATCTCGCAACTGTCGTCGTTTCGGCCGATCGTGCCGCACCAGCGGCCGTCGTCGATCACGCTCGCCCTGAGCCGGTCGCCGTGGAGCCGCATCCGGATCGTCACGTTCTCCGCCTCGGCGTGCTTCACCACGTTGTGCACCGCCTCGGAGACGATGCGGTAGACGTCCTCGGCGAGCTCCCCCCGGACGCGCTCCAGACCCGGGCCGATGTCGACGACGAAGTGCAGGCCGGTGCGGTTGGCGGTGCTGTCGACCAGGGCCCGGACCGCCTCCTCGAGGCCGTCGAGCTCGGCGGCGGACCTCGGGCGCAGCTCGTGCACCATCGCGCGCAGGTCGGCGAGCACGGTCTGGGAGAGCGTGCCGACCTCGTCGGCGATGCGTCGTACCTGCTCAGAGGGTACGGCATCGCCCCGCGAGCCGAGCACCTCCATCGACTTGGCCAGCATGCTGATCGAGAACACCTGCTGCACGATCGAGTCGTGCAGGTCGCGGGCGATCCGCTGGCGCTCCTCGCGGCGCGCCTCGTCGCGCTCCCGCTGCAGCAGCGTGGCGTGGTCGACCGCGATCGCCGCCTGCTCCGCCATCGCGCGCAGGAACTCCAGCCGCCGCTTGGTGACCGCCTGGCCCGGCGCGAAGAACACGTTGATCACGCCGGCCGGGGTGCCGCGGATCTTGAGCGGGATGCTCGCGAACGCGTCCCACTTCAGCTCGCTCAGGTAGGAGCGCAGCGGGTCCCAGCCGGGGTTGGTCTGGATCTCCTCCCACCGGTTCGGGACGACGACCGGCCTGCCGGTTTGCAGCGCGTCGAGCATGCGCAGCGCCGCGCCCCGCCGCTGGCAGGTGAGCAGCCGGTCGAAGAAGTCCGGCAGGTGCGTGAAGCCGGCCGCGCCCATGATGCGCAGGTGCCGCCCCGCCTCGTCGAGGGTGAGGATCTGCACCCCGGCCAGCTCGTCGGCCTTCATCACCTCGGAGGCGAGCGCGTCGAGCAGCGCGGGCAGCGAGCACTCGCGGGCGAACTTCGCCGCGGTACGCGCGATCGCGGCGATGCGGCGCCAGCGCTGCCGCTCGTCGGTGACGTCGCGGAACGACACCACGGTGAGCGCGGGATCGGTGGACAGGCGCTGCGCCCGGTAGGCGAACTCGCGGCGCACGCCCGGCTCGGGGCACCAGGTGGTCACGTGTTCGGTCGAGCCGTCGTCGAACAGCCCGAGCGGCTCGGCCTCGTCGTCCTGGGCGAGCGCGAACGGCGCCTCGGCGCCGATGAGCTCCTGTTCGGGTCGGCCGCACAGCCGTACCCCGGCCGGGTTGAGCTGGACGAACCGCCCGTCCGCGGAGACGACGGCGAGGCCGTCGGGCGCGTCGAGGGCGAGCCGAGCCCAGGACACGGCCGGGGAGGCGGTCACTTCCGCCTCTCCGCCGCGTGATGGACCGGCCATGACGAGCTCCCTTCGCAGTGAATCGCATCACAAGGATGCATGGCGGACGCTGGCAAATCATCCCCGCCAGCGAAGATTGCGTCATTTGTCGCATATCGGACTCGTGGCATCGTCCCGACGATACGGCCGGGGTGGACGCGTCCGCGCGCCCGCCCGGCGCATCGAGCGGGCCGAGGCGGATCCGCGCGCGCGTGGGTGCGGGAGCTGCGCCGGCAGGAGCCGCGTCGCCGCGGCGTCACCGGCGGCGGATCGGCGAAACCCTCGGCATCGTCCGGCGGTCCGCGGGGGAGCGGTTCTCCGGCGAGGAGCGACGGCGTCCGCGCCGCTCGCGGTCATCCGCCCGCGAGCCCTCGCCGTGCATCACGCCGCAGGGTACGACACGGCCCGGACGGCGCGGCCTACCCCTCCTGCCAGGGCCGGAAGGTGGCGCGCCAGTCCGACGGCGGCAGCACGGGAACGTTCACCTCGATCCGGCCGGCCCGCTCGAACCGGAAGGTGACCGGAACGTGCTCGCCGCTGCGCAGCGGCCGGGTGAGCCCGGTGAGCAGCGCCTGCGGCTCGGGGGTGCCGCCGACCCGGCGCTGCCGGGGGATCACCGACGCGTCGCCGCGCACCCGGGTGCCGTCGAACAGCCCGGGCGAGCCGACCTCGACGAGCCGGTCGCCGGTGGCCCGCTCGCTCACGACCGTGAAGTAGAGCGGCACGTCCTCGCCCTGCCGGAGCGGCCGCCCGCCGGGTGCGCCGATCATGAAGGCGTTCCGGAGCAGGATGCCGTTCGTCTCCCCGTTCGCGCCCTCGGTCGGGTCGTACGGCTCGCTGTACACCGACGCCCCGAGACCGCAGCCGGAGACGAGGGCGGCGACGGCGACCGTCAGGCAAGCCAGGCGCATCCTCATGCCGTCCCTCCACGACTCCTTCCCGCCGCGCAGTGGTTACCCGCCGCCGTGCGGCCCATGCCGCGCCGGGCGTCCCTTGGCCGTCGGCTGGCGACCCGGTTGGCCGGGCTTGGCCGTACCCGCCCGGCGGGGTGGACACAACCGGCATTTGCCGCGCTGTATCCCTGGCAGGATTGATCGCCGGAGGTGGGGATGAAGAGCGACCGCGGATACCTCTGGCTGGGGGCGCTGGCCGGCGTGTGCGCCTTCGTCGGACTGCGGATCCGGCAGCGGCGGCGCGACGGCACCGCCGTACCCGCGACCTCGCCCGACCGGCCCTCCGCGGCGCTCCCGGCGGAGCCGCCGGTGCGGATCGCCGGGCCGGTGCGGGCATCGGTACGGCCGGCGGCCAAGGGGAACGTGCGGGGCACGCCCGGGCCGGTCGACTCCCCGTCGCCCGCGAAGCCGGACCGGTTCGCCGTGGTCACCCGGGCCGTCGCCCTGGTGATCGCCGCGATCGGGACGGTGACCGGCGTGGGCGTCCTGCTGTCGCTGTGGACGCGGGACCGGTGGGGCGCCTACGCGGCCGTGGGCGAGGGCCTGCTGGCCGTCGCGGTGGCCGCGGGCGCGCTGCTCGCCGTCTGGGTGGCGGTCACCGCGCGCGGGCGGGACATCGAGACGTACTTCCGGTCCGGCCGTCGCCGGGACGGGGCGGCGCGGCGGGCGGGCCGGGCGTGGGGCTTCCTGCTCGGCATCCCGCCCGTCCTCGGTCTCGCGATCATCACCGAGCTGCGGGACCTGTACGCCGAGGGCCGCACCCCCGACCTGTTCCCCGTGTTCCCGTTCCCGGTCGAGCCGCCGCTCGACGCCTCGCTCACCGCCCTCCTGCTCACGCTCACCCTCACCTGCTGCCCGCTCGCCCTCTACGTGTACCTGCGGGACCACCTGCCGCGCGGCACGGCCGTCGGGTTCGCGGTGGCGATCCTCGCCGTGATCTTCGTCATCGGCGCGGCGCAGGCCGTGTCCGGCAACGGTCCCATCGAGGCGCTCGGCCTCAGCGTGGAGTCGTACCTGATCGTGGCCGTGCTCTCGATCGGGGCGTTCCTGTGGGCCTTCGACCACCGCTCCGACGCGAGCCGGAGCAACCTCGGGGCGGCCCTCGTCGGCGGCGCGGTGATCGGCTTCATCGTGTTCACCCAGCAGGACATCGCCGCCCGGCAGGCCGCCGAGGAGCAGGACCGGCAGGCGGCCCTCGACGCCGTCCGGACCCAGACCGACCTCACCGGCGCGGACCTCGCCTCCCGCGACCTGGCGGGTCTCTCGCTCCGCAACCGCCGCCTCGAGGACGCGAACCTCGACCGCGCGTCGCTGCTCGGCACGGACCTGTCCCGGTCGAGCCTGTCCCGGGCGACCTTCACGGACGCGAAGGCCACCGGCGCCCGGCTCGCCGGCGCGGACCTCACCTGCGCGAACCTCCAGGGCGCCGACCTGCGCGGCGCCGACCTCAGCGGCGTCACGCTGCGGATCACCGCCTACCCGCGGCGCCGCGTGATCCGCGTGGGCGACGCCGCGCCCGCCGGGTCCGACCTCTGCCGCGTGGTGGACGGCGACGTCTGGGGCACGGTACGGCTCCGCGGCGCGGACCTGCGCGGGGCGCGGCTCGACGGCGCCGACCTGCGCCGGGCGGACTTCTGCGGCGCGGACCTGCGCGGCGTCGACCTGAGCCGGACCCGGCTGCTCGTGTTCGCCGCCGACGCCCGTGACGACCGCTTCTACGCTCTGTTCCGGGACGCCGTGTTCGACGCGGCCACCCGCTGGCCCGCGCGGGTCGACCCGAGCCGAATCCCGCAGGGGACCGGCGCCTGCCGCTCCTGAGCGACCCGCCTGGCGTGGAGGTGACAGTCGCGCTGCCCCTTCTGGCCGGGGGCGGCCCGGCGGGTTACGGTCCGAAGTGAGTGCGATCGTTTCGGTAACCCGTCGCTGTGAGAGAGGCCGTCATGCAGGATCGTCACGCCCCTGTCTTCCTCGCCCGGTTCTGCGGCAACTGCAACTGCGGCTGCCCCGAGCTGTACGTCGACCCGGCGGCGGCGCCCGAGCGGCAGGTGATCATCACCGACGACTTCGGGCAGCGGGTGGAGATGAGCGTCGACCAGTTCCGGGACCTCGTCGAGTCGGCGAAGAGCGGCGCGCTCGACGACCTGCTCGACCGGCGGCTCGCCGGAGCCTGAGCCGAGCCCCGGGCGGCGCCCCCGGCCGTTCGCCCGCCCGTGGGCGGACGCGGGCGCGGGCCGCCCGGAATCTCCCGGCTTTGCCGCGGAGAGGAAGGAAACCGGCAAAGCTTCGCACGCCCTGCGGCGGCCACCGGATAAGACCTCCCTGCGGGGGTATGCGGCACCCCTAACGAGACGAGACCGCTCATCTCGTTGGGAGGCGCGGACAGCATGGGTGTGTCGCCGTCGTTCGCCGAGGCCGATGACCGTTTCGGGAGCGCCCGCGCGCTGCGCGGGAACCTCCGCAAGCTGTTTCCCGACCACTGGACGTTCCTGCTCGGGGAGATCGCGCTCTACTCCTTCGTGCTCCTGATCCTCACCGGCACGTTCCTGACGTTCTGGTTCACCCCGTCGATGACCGAGGTGGTGTACGACGGGCCGTACCAGCCGCTGCGCGGCGCGTCGATGAGCCAGGCCTACGCCAGCACCCTGGAGATCAGTTTCGAGGTGCGCGGCGGCCTGCTCCTGCGGCAGATGCACCACTGGTCCGCGCTCCTCTTCGTCGCCGCGATCTTCACCCACCTGCTGCGGGTGTTCTTCACCGGCGCGTTCCGCAAGCCCAGGGAGCTCAACTGGGTGATCGGCGTCGGCATGCTCCTGCTCGCCATCGCCGAGGGGTTCACCGGCTACTCCCTCCCCGACGACCTGCTCTCCGGGACCGGCCTGCGCATCGCCCAGGGGGTCCTGTTCTCCATCCCGCTCGTCGGGACCTACCTGTCGTTCCTCGTCTTCGGCGGGGAGTTCCCGGGCGACATCATCATCGCGCGGCTGTACCCGGTGCACATCCTGCTCATCCCGGCGCTGCTGCTCGCGCTCGTCACCGTGCACCTCATGCTCGTGTGGGTGCAGAAGCACACCCAGTTCCGCGGCCTGCACCGGACCGAGCACAACGTCGTCGGCGCGCCGGTCCTCCCGTCGTTCGCCGCCAAGAGCATCGCGTTCCTGCTGTTCACGGCCGGGGTGATCGCCGGGCTCGCGGCGTTCGCCCAGATCAACCCGGTATGGCTGTACGGTCCGTACACCCCGACCAACGTGTCCGCCTTCGCCCAGCCCGACTGGTACGTCGGTTTCCTCGAGGGCACGCTGCGGCTCATGCCGTCGGTGGAGACCACCCTGTTCGGTTACACGATCGCCTGGAACGTGCTCCTCCCCGCGGTGGTCTTCCCGCTGCTGTTCTTCACCGTCCTGGCGGCCTGGCCGTACCTCGAGCGGCGGATGACCGGCGACCGCGAACCCCACAACATCTGTGACCGCCCCCGCGACGTGCCCACCCGCACCGCCATCGGCGTCGCCGGCATGACCCTGTACGGCGTGGCATGGGCGGCGGGCGGCGACGACGTCCTCGTCCGCTTCTTCGGCTACAACCTGTCCCACCTGGTGTGGTTCTTCCGGATCGCCTTTGTGGTCGGCCCGCTGCTCGCCTTCTTCCTCACCCGGCAGATCTGCCTCGGGCTGCAGCGCGCCGACGAGGAGATGGCGCACCACGGCGTGGAGAGCGGCGTGATCGAGCGCGCGCCGAGCGGGGGCTACTACGAGATCCTCACGCCGCCGGACCCGGAGGAGCGGGCGAAGCTGCCCGCCTCCTACAACGGCGGCCCCACCCGGCCGCGGGAGCTCGTGCGGCACCGGTCGGGCGGTCCCGGCGCGGACCGGAACGAGGGGTCCGAGTAGAGTTTCATGTATAGCCGGTAGGAAATATTGACATACTGCCCGGCCGGAACTTAATGTCGCCGGTATGAGCCAAGGCCGACACCCGACCCGGCACGGGCGTCCCGGCGAACCCGAGGAGCCGCCGGGCGAACCGGAGTACCCCGGCGAACTCCACTGGTACGACCTGCCGGACGACGACGCCGAACTCGAGGACGACCGGCCGGCGCCCCGTGCCCGGTGGCGCCTGTCGCGCGCCCTCACCGTGCTCGCCGCCTGGCGGGGCACGCAATGACCCAGGACATCGACGATCGACGAGAGGACGGTGCGCGGTGAGCGCGAGCATCGTGACCGTGGTCGGGAACCCCCGCCCCGGATCCCGTACCCTGCGGACGGCCGTCGCGGTGACGGCCGCCATCGCGGCGCGGATCGGCCACGACCTGCCGGACGGCGGCGGTGACGTCGTCGACCTGTCGGCGCTCGGCCCTTCGCTGTTCGCCGCGGAGTCCCCGGAGGTCGACGCCGCCCTCAAGCTCGTCACCGGCGCGTCCGTGCTCGTCGTCGCCTCCCCCACCTACAAGGGCACCTACACCGGCCTGCTCAAGGCGTTCCTCGACCGGCTGCCGCCGAACGCTCTCGCCGGCACGGTGGCGCTGCCGCTGCTGGTGATGGGCCACCCCCGGCACTCGCTCGCGGTCGAGGTCCACCTGCGCCCGCTGCTGGTGGAGCTGGGCGCGGCCGTGCCCACCCCCGGACTCGCCCTCCTCGAATCCGACCTGCCCCGGCTGGACGACGTGCTCGCCGGCTGGGCCGACCGCGTGGCCCCGCAGGTCGCCGCCGCGCTCGGCGGCACCGGCCGCACGGTCGAGGCGGCCGGTACGGCGCAGCCCGCCTAGGGGCAGGCCAGGGAACGGCGGCCCCACCGGGCCGCCCCGGCACCAGGAGTCACCCCATGACCCACACCCTCCCCCCGGGCACCCGTACCCCGGATGCCCGCCCCCTCCGGCCCGTCGACGCCGACCGGTTCCGCCGGGCGCTCGCCGTGCACGCGGCCGGCGTCGTCGTGATCACCGCGCAGAGCGAGGGGACCCCCGTCGGGCTCACCGCGACCTCGTTCTCCTCGGTCAGCCTCAACCCCCCGCTCGTCTCGTTCTACGTCGACCGTTCCTCCACCACCTGGCCCCGCCTGCGGGCGGCGGACCACTTCGCGGTGAACGTGCTCACCGCCGACCAGGCCGAACTCGCCCAGCGGTTCGCCCGCAAGGGCATCGACCGGTTCGCCGCCCCCACCCGCTGGCGTCCCGGGCCGCTCGGCGCGCCGCTGCTGCTGGACGTGTCGGCGCACCTGATCTGCCTGCCGTACGAGTCGATCGACGTGGGGGACCACATCCTCGTCGTCGGCCTCGTCACCGAGGCCGAGGTGCACGAGCCCGGCCACCCCCTCATCTACCAGCGCGGCCGGTTCGGCCGCTTCCTGCCCCAGTCCTGATCCCGCTCGCGCCGCGTCGGGAGCGCGCCCGCGGGCGTGCGCGCCAGGCCCGCGAGGGCCGCGGCGACGGCCGGGGCGGCGGTGAGCGCGGCGCGCACCGCCGGGTCGGTGTCGAGCAGCAGCGCGAGGTGGCCGAGCGCGTGGGCGGCCACGTGCTCGGGCCGTACCTCGACCGGCGTCGGGCTCGCCGGGCCGTCGCCCCGGGCGGGCCGCGGCTCCGGAAGATCGATCGCGGGGAGCTCCGGCCACGGGTCGGGGCAGACGGCGTAGCTCAGCACGATCCGCCCGTCCGGCTCGTGGCGCCGGCTCGTGGAGTGCACCACGGTCCGCGCCGCGTCCGCCGGTACGCCGGCGAGCCGGCGGGCGGCCTGGTCGGGGCTCTCCCCGGGCGCGGGCGAGGTGACCAGGTGACGGTACGCCCAGCGGCCGTGACCGGCCACGCGCAGCGCCGGCACCTCGACGACGATCGGCGCCACGGCGACGTTCGCGCTCGACACGTCACTCCCCTCAAAGCGGGACGGATCACGTGATCACAGCTCGAATTTCGCAGTTGCCAACAATGTGCAGAAGGGAGAATATCGCGGTTGTGTGCCGATCTGGGGTCGCCACGCCCACGGTGTCCGGATTCAGCTCGCATCTTGTGGCAAGTTTCTCGTAGTTGCCAATAACTTGCAATAAGGTCCGCGCTGATCTACCGTCGGCGTCATGAAGCGCGTTTGGGCCTTGGCCGTGGCCGTGCTCGGCCTGCTGGCGGCCTGCTCCGCCCCCGTTGACGCTCCGGCGGAGGACGACACCTTCGTCATCGGCCTCAGCTCGGAGTTCGACACCCTCAACCCGGTGCTGGGACACGCGCCCGACGGCGGGTCACCGCTGTTCGACGGGCTGGTCAGCCGGGCCGCCGACCTGAGCCTGCGGCCCGCGCTCGCCCGCGAGGTCCCCGAGGTGAACGGCACCACCGTGACCTTCCGGCTGCGCGAGGGCGTGACCTTCCACGACGGCACCCCGCTCACCAGCGAGGACGTCGCCTTCACCTACAACGCCGTGCTGGATCCGGCCAACAACTCCACCATCCGCGGCGACTACGCCGCGATCGAGAAGGTGGAGGCGCCGGACCCGCAGACCGTGGTCTTCCACCTCAAGCACCCGTACGCCCCGATCCTGCAGCGGGCCACGCTCGGCATCGTGCCCAAGCGCCTGCTGGAGGGACAGAGGCTCGACGCGGCCGCGTTCAACACCAGGCCCGTCGGCACCGGGCCGTACCGGTTCGTCTCCTGGACACCCGGTGACAAGATCGTGCTGGAGGCGAACGAGAGTTACTGGGGCGGCGCGCCGGAGATCAAGCGGCTCGTGCTCGCCTTCGTCCCCGACGACAACGCCCGCGCCACCCGGATGGCCGCCGGCGAGCTCGACGCGACCGTGCTGCCGCCCAAGGCGGCGGCCCGGTTCGAGAACCAGGGCGGCGTCACCGTGCACAGGGTGCCGAGCGCGGACTACCGCGGCGTGATGTTCCCGATGAAGCGGCCGGTCACCGGCGACGCCGCGATCCGCAAGGCGCTGAACCTGGCGATCGACCGCTCGGCGATGGTGAACACCATCCTCGCCGGGGCGGGCGACCCCGCCTTCGGGCCGATCGCGCCCGGAACCACGTGGCACAACCCCGCGGTCACCGGCTCCGCGACCCCGGACCGCGAGGCGGCCGTGCGCATCCTCGAGGAGGCGGGCTGGACGCCCGGCCCCGACGGCATCCGGGTCAAGGACGGCACCCCCGCCCGCTTCACGCTCATGTACCCGGCGGGCGACTCGCTGCGCAAGGAGCTCGCCCTCGCCGTCGCCTCCGACGCCAAGCGGATCGGCATCGACGTACGGCCCGCCGGGCTCGACTGGGACGCCATCGAGCCGCGCATGGCGAAGGACGCCCTGATCATGGGCTACGGCAGCCCGTACGACCCGGACTTCGTCAACTACGAGCTGTTCCACTCCTCCTACGCCGGCCAGGGCTTCTTCAACCCCGGCCACTTCGACGACCCGCGCGTCGACGAGCTGCTGGAGCAGGGGCGGGCCACCGCCGACGAGAAGGAGCGCAAGCGCATCTACGACGAGTTCCAGCAGCGGATCCACGACCAGGCGCCCTGGGCGTACCTGGTGTACCTCAAGCACGTCTACGTGATCCGCGGCGAGTGGACCGGCATCGAGCCGGCCGTGGAGGCGCACGAGCACGCCACCGGCGGGCTGTTCCGCAACATCCACCAGTGGAAGAGGGCGGCGTGAGCCTCGCCGGCGCCCTCGCCCGGCTGGTGGCCTGGCGGCTCGCCTTCGTGGTGCCGCTGCTGCTCGTGGTGACGGCCGCGATGTTCGCCCTCGCCAAGGCGTCCCCGTTCGACCCGGTACGCCAGTACCTGGGGGAGCGGGCGCTCGTCACCAGCCCGGAGATCCGGGAACAGATCCGGGCGAACTGGGGGCTCGACCGCCCGCTCGCCGAGCAGTACCTCACCTGGCTCGGCAACCTGCTCACCGGCGACCTGGGCGAGTCCCGCTCCTTCCACCGGCCGGTCGCCGAGGTGATCGGGGAACGGCTCGGCTGGACCATGCTCGTCACCGGCGCGGCGATCGTGCTCATGCTCGCCGCGGGCCTCGTGCTCGGCACGATCGCCGCCTACCGGCAGGGCTCCTGGGCGGACCGCCTGATCACCGGCGTCGCCTACGCGAGCGAGGCCGCCCCGGTGTTCTGGATCGGCCTCATCGCCATCTGGATCTTCTCGGTCACGCTCGGGTGGCTGCCCGCGGGCGGGCTCACCGACGCGGGCTCGGCGACGGTGACCGTGGGCGAGGTGGCGCGGCACATGATCCTCCCGGTGGCGGTGCTCGCCTTCTCCCAGTCGTCGTGGCTCGTGTTGTTCGTCCGCGAGTCGGTGATCGGCGCGCTCCGGGAGGACTTCGTGATCGGCGCCCGGGCCCGCGGGCTGCGCGAGCGCACCGTGCTCGCCGGGCACGCGCTGCGCTCGGCGCTGCTGCCGTTCCTCACCCTGCTCGGGGCGCGCATCCCCGAGCTGGTGACCGGGGCGATCCTCGTGGAGAGCGTGTTCTCCTGGCCGGGGGTGGCCGGTACGGCGGTGCGGGCCGCGCTCGCGGTCGACTTCCCGCTGCTCGCCGCGCTCACCCTGCTCGCCACGGTCGCGGTCGTGCTCGGCAACCTCGTCGCCGACGCCGCCTACGTGATCGCCGACCCGCGGACCCGGGTGCTGGGGGTGAGCTGATGAGTGAGACCACGCTGACCACCGAGACGCGGGCCGCGGCCGGGAGCCGCCGGTACGGCCCGGCCGCGGGCCGGGCGGTGCGTCGCTCGGTACGGCTCGCCGCCGGGACGCTCGTCCTGCTCGGCCTCGCGGTGGTCGTGGTGCCGCTGGTGGCACCGGTCGACGAGCGGCTCGTCGACCTCGGCTCGGCCGCGCTGCCGCCCGGCCTCGCCCACCCGTTCGGCACCGACGAGATGGGCCGGGACGTGCTGCTGCGCTCGATCTACGGCCTGCGCGTGTCGCTGCTCGTCGGCCTGGTCGCCGCCGCGGTCTCGGTGGCGATCGGCGGCGTGGTCGGCGTGGTCGCGGGCGCCCTGGGCGGGGTCGTGGACCGGCTGCTCATGCGGGTGGTCGACGGGTTCAACTCGCTGCCGCACCTGCTGCTCGGGATCTTCATCGTGGCGATGTTCGCGCCGAGCGCCTGGGCGGTGATCGTCTCGGTGGGGCTGACCCACTGGACCACGGCCGCGCGGATCGTGCGCTCGGAGGTGCTGAGCCTGCGCGGCCGGCCGTACATCGACGCGGCGATCGGCGGCGGGGCAAGCCGGATGCGCATCATCCGGCGGCACTTCGTGCCCGCCCTCGTCCCGCACCTCGGGCTCGCCGCCACGCTCATGGTGCCGCACGCGATCTGGCACGAGACCGCGCTCAGCTTCCTCGGCCTCGGCCTGCCGCCGCACCTCGCCTCCCTCGGCAACATGATCAACGACGGCCAGCGGTCGCTGCTCGCCGGGGCCTGGTGGCCGAGCGTGTTCCCCGGCCTGTTCATCCTCGTCCCCACGCTCGCGGTCGCGGTGCTCGCCCAGCACTGGCGCGACCGCGTCAACCCGCGCCGGCGATCGGAGCTGAACCTGTGAGCACGACGAAGGGAGCGGCAGTGACCACCACCGGCGCCGCGACGGCACCCGGCGCGACGGCGACCGCGCAGGCGGCGCGGCTGCGCGTGGCCGGGCTCACCGTACGGTTCCACCTCCCCGACGCCACCGTGCACGCGGTCACCGAGGCGGCGTTCGAGGTCACGCAGGGGCGGTGCCTCGCGCTGGTCGGCGAGTCCGGGTGCGGCAAGTCGGTGATGGCGCACGCCCTGCTCGGGCTGCTGCCCGGCAACGCCACCGTCACCGGGTCGGCCTGGCTGGAAGGGCCGGGCGCGCCGCCGCTCGACCTCATCGCCGCGCCGGAGCGGGTGCTCGCCCGGCAGGTGCGCGGGCGCATGATCGGGCTCATCCCGCAGAGCCCGGCCGCGCACCTCACCCCGGTGCGCACCGCCCGCGCCCAGCTCGCCGAGGCGGTGCGCGAGCTCGGCGGCCGGTACACCGCCGACGAGCTCGCCGAACGCGCCGGGCTGCGCCCGGGCGACCTCGACCGGTACCCGCACCAGCTCTCCGGCGGCATGGCCCAGCGGGTCGCCAACGCCGTCGCCCTGGCCGGGGACCCGTGGCTCATCCTCGCCGACGAGCCCACCACCGGCCTCGACCGGCCGCTGGTCGACGCGACCATGGCCGAGCTGCGGCGGCTGTGCGACGACGGCCGTGCCGTACTGCTCATCACCCACGACCTGCGCGCCGCCGAGCAGGTCGCCGACGACGTCGCGGTGATGTACGCGGGGCGGATCGTCGAGATCGCGCCCGCCGCCGAGTTCTTCCGGGCGCCGCGCCACCCGTACGCCGCGGGGCTGCTCGACGCGCTGCCCACCCGGGCGTTCACCCCGATCCCCGGGCGGCCGCCCGAGCTCACCCGGCTGCCCGGCGGCTGCGCGTTCCGCCCGCGCTGCGGCCGGGCCGACGACGCCTGCGCGGCCCTGCCGCGGATGACGCCGGACGCGCCCGTCGCCTGCCACCACCCGCTGGAGCGCCATGCTTGAGGCTCACGACATCACCGTGGTCTACGACCGCCGCCGGGTCGTCGACGGGGTCGGCATCGCCGTACCACCGGGGAGGACCGTCGGGCTCGCCGGGCCGAGCGGGTGCGGCAAGTCCACCCTCGCCCGGGTGCTCGCCCTGCTGCAGCGGCCGGTCGCCGGGCGGGTGGTGATCGACGGTACGCCCACGCCGGGGTGGCGGCACCGCGCGCCGCGCGAGCTGCGCACCGCGGTCGCGCTCATCTTCCAGCAGCCCCGCCTCGCCGTGGATCCCCGGCTCACCCTCGCCGAGATCATCGAGGAGCCGCTGCGCGCGAACGGCCGCTCGGTGGGCCGGGCCGCCGAGCTCGCCGAGGAGATGGGGCTCACCCCCGACCTGCTCACCCGGCGCCCGCACGAGGTGTCCGACGGGCAGCTCCAGCGGGCCTGCGTCGCCCGCGCCCTGACGCTGCGGCCCCGCTACCTGATCTGCGACGAGATGACCACGATGCTCGACGTCTCCACCCAGGCCCACCTCGTCGGCCGGATCGAGGCGTACCGCGAGGCCACCGGCGCGGGCGTGCTCGCGATCAGCCACGACACCGACCTGCTGGCCCGCTGGTGCCAGGGCGCGGTCCGGGTACTCGCCTGGCCGCCGCAGGCCGCACGGACACCGCGGGCCACCGCGAGGACGTAGCAGGTCGTGCCGCCCGGGGCAGGTATCCGGGCATGACATCGCAGCAGCGTCACCGTGTCGTCGTCGGCTTCGACGGGTCCGCGCCGGCGCAGGCCGCGCTCGCCTGGGCGGTGGAGGAGGCCCGCCTGCACGGCGCGCCGCTCGTGGCCGTGACCGTGCTGCGCGAGCGCCCCGGCGCGGACCCGGCCGAGGAGCCGGTCCTCGGCCCGCTGCGCCGGCTGGCCGCCGAGGTCGCGGGCGACGGGGTGGAGTTCCGCCACTTCCACGGCTCGCCCGCGGCCGGGCTCGTCGCCGCGTGCGAGCCCGCCGACCTGCTCGTGGTGGGCTCGGCCGGTGGCGGCTGGGGCGGGCCGCCGCTGGGCTCGGTGAGCCGGGCCTGCCTGCACCACGCCCCCTGCCCGGTGGCCGTGATCCCGGAGTTCGCGCGCGAGCGGCCCCGGTACGACCGGATCGTCGCCGGGGTGGACGGCTCGGTGCCCTCCCGCCGGGCGCTGCGCTTCGCCGCGCAGGAGGCCGCGCTGCGCGGCGTACGGCCGGTGGTCGTCCACGCGGTGCACTGGGACCACCTGGGCGTCGAGTTCGTCACCCCCACCCCCGACGAGCTGATCTCCTGGGGCGAGCGGCTGGTGGCCGGCGAGCTCGCCGAGACGGGCGTCGACGCGGAGACCGAGATCGTGTACGGCCATCCCCGGCAGGTCCTCATCGAGGCCGCCGAGGAGGCCGACCTGCTCGTGCTCGGGCACAGCGGCCACAACCCGCTCGCCGGGCTGCTGCTGGGCTCCACGAGCGACCACTGCGCCCGCCAGGCCCCCTGCCCGGTGGTCGTGGTACGGCCCGGCCGCGACGACGGCCACGGGTGAGCGCCGGGGCGGCGGTCAGGCCGGCGGGCGATGCCGCAGCGAGCGCCCGGCGCCCGGATCACCCGCGTGCGACGGCGCGCCGCGCGACGCCAGGCGACCCGTCCGCCCCGCCGGGCACTTCCGGCCGGGTCACCGCGCGTCGACGCGACGCCCGGTGGCCAGGGCCGCGTCACCGGCGGCGATCGACGGCCGTGCCGTACCCGAGCGGTGCAGGCCCTGCCGGCTCGCCGGCCCGGTGACGGTCAGTCGTGCCGGCGGGAGATGCCGAGTTCGCGGGCGACGTCCTCGACGTTGGCGTAGGTGCGGCGCGGC
>Ga0207866_1000837_pt1 | contig 37215 bp, 41 predicted proteins | sample HigsolmetaAR203D_FD_184835 | JGI IMG/M metagenome (GOLD analysis project Ga0207866, IMG submission 184835) | Ionic liquid and high solid enriched microbial communities from the Joint BioEnergy Institute, USA - AR20-3-D (SPAdes) (version 2) ...
CTCCCGCGTTGATAGCGACATCATACAAACGCGCTTCTTTTCCGGATTTTTTGTTTGTGCCTAGTTTGTAGTCGTCAATGAGTAACCTTTTTACCCGTCCGTTGTAAGGGTTTTTGTCTAGCAAGGTAACCGTCATACCATCAACATGGTCGACGATGAAAAAGATAACCCCGTTTTTTCTTTGCAATTCAACGAATCCAAATTTTTCAGGTGATGCCATGTCTTTTTTCATAGCTTTTTTCACGATGCGCCACGCTTGACGCAAAGCTTCAGCAATATACTCTTTCACTTTTCCTCCAAACTTTTTTTGTCCTTTCCGAGCAATCTCCCAAGCAAGCGTCATTACGTTTTGCATCGTTACTTCCTCCTTTTTTTTTATTTTAATGCGTTATCGCATTTTCTAATTTTATTATAAGTGCGATAACGCATTAAGTCAACACTTTTTTTAAAAATTTTTTACATAAAAAATCCCCTCATTTGAGGGGAGTGGTTATGTACGCAGACTGCTATTTTTTCCTTTCAAAAAATTGATATATTCTTTGTACTGCTGGCGCGGGACAGCAATAATAATTCCGCACGCATTGCAGATCGTTTTTCTTGTTTTCTTAAGCATTCTTAAAAACATCCAAATAAACACAAACGGAAGAAAAACCCAACCCGCAATTGGGATGATCGCTAAAACAAAGCAAACAAAAACGTAATGTGATGTTGGCCTAAGCGGTTGGATTTTATTTTCTCCGCAGTTTGGGCATATAATAATTTGTTGCCCCTTCATGTTATCACCTCATTTTTTGAGTCCATTATAAACTTTTTTATGTAGTTTTTGGATAATTATAGCAAGTTTAATTTAAATAAAAAAGACCGCATTGCGCGGTCATGATATTAATACCAAGTGCCATTCACGTGGTAATGATACCATTCATGTTGGTAATAAACTTTTATGTGGTCTTTGTGTATGGTTACTTTCTTAATTTTGTCGAGCGAATGTTTTTCTTTTTCTGATGGATCCATTGTAGCGATATGAAGCGTGTGTATTTTCAGCAAAAAATCTTTTACCGTTGGATGTAATTTATTTAAAACCAAGCTACCACCTTCTTAAAATTAATTAAATACTATACATATAAAAAAACTACACAAATACTACACTTGATTTTTGAAAAGTATTGATATATCAATGTTAAATCATTATAGTTAGATGCCCACCATCGGCATTTTATAGTTTAAACATCTTAAAACAAAATTCCACGAAACCTTGATATAACTGCATTTATCAATGTTTTTCTTTTTGTCTTTTTCAAACGATTTAAAACCATTTTTGAATATTTAATACACATACACTACACACACTACTCATCCATTTTGATACATATTAATAGCAACAGCATCTTCTTCTAATCTCAATTCTTTCATTAAGTGTAAATATCTCTTATAAGTGATGTCTGGTGAAGAATGACCAAGTCGTTCACAAATGTAAGGAATAGTTGCTTTTTTATAAATTAATGCGCTGGCATGTGTATGTCGTAGTTCATGGCAGGTTATTATATTTTTTATACTTAAATCTTTAAGAACAATTCGTAACGCTTTATTAACAGCATTGTTTGTAATAACGTTATATTTTGAAACCGGACTAAAAAACACAAGTTTGTGAATATTATTTGGCATTTTTAAAAATAACTTTTTAAATTCATTCATAACTTTTGGATCAATAGAAATTACACGTTTTGATTGTTCATTTTTAGTTGACCCAAATCCTTTTGGCATATCATTTTTATATCCCCATGTTTTATTAATTCGAATAGTGTTATTGTTAAAATCAAAATCATCACGAGTTAGACCTACCAATTCTTCAAAACGCATTCCAGAAACAAGCAATAGTAAAATGGCGTAATAACTTAATCCTCTATTTAAACGGTTAAATAATTCATAATAGAGCATTTCACTTTCTTTAAAATTTAAATATTTCTCATCTTTATTTTTTGCAGGAAGTCCGGTAACTTTTGCTTTTTTAGCAAAGTTATATTGAATTATACCATCTTCAATTGCGCTTTCTAAGCATGACTTAATATGACCGTGTACTTTAAGCATTGTTTCTTTTGAATAGATTTTTCCATAATGATTTAAGAATTCTTGGTATTCACTTCTAATAATATCTTGAATAGGTTTGTCTCCGAAAAATTCTTTAATATATTTTAATGTGCTTTTATAATGTTTCACTGTAGGGCCTTTAAGGTCTAGTTTGTAAAGTTTAAACCACTTTTCAAAATAATCAACGAAAGCAATTTTTAAATTTTCAACAAAACTCCCTTTTCTCAATTGTGCTTCTACTTCTGCAGCAGCAAGTTGCGCTTCTTTTTTTGTTTTAAACCCACCTTTACGAATTGGTTTATATTTACCATTTACATACCTACTAATAGTGTACTGCCACGATGGTTTTTGTTTTGTTCCGCGATTTGTAAAACTAGCCAAGTATTATCACTCCTTTTGAAAAGACCAGACAAATAAGCCTGGTCTTTTTAATTTCAAAACGTTTTGAAATTAAAGTTTCATTTCATAACTAATAGCTTTTCCAATTATTCTTGCAGGATGTTCTTTGCTTACTTTTATAAATGGGTATTTTGGGTTATCCGGAATTAACCAGACAGTGTCTCCTTCTTTTTTTATTCTTTTTAAAGTTGCCTCTTCATCGTTATTCACAAGAACTGCTGCTATTTCTCCGTTTTCTACATCTGGTTGAGCACGAATAAGAACTATGGCGCCATTTGGAATAGTCGGTTCCATACTATCCCCTTTAGCAATAAGTCCGAATACTTCTCCGCTAGGGAGACTCTCTCTTGATTTAAAAATATAATTTTCAATATTTTCATTCGCTAATATTGGTTCTCCGCAAGCAATTTTTCCCAATATCGGAATAGGGATTGTTGGTGGAGCAATGTTAACTAAATTATTAGGCTGTTCTTCTGTTAACCTCGATTTAGGTACATTAAAAAAATCAGCTATCTTTTGTATTTTATCTATACGAGGATATTTATCTCCATTTATCCAATAAGAGACAGTGGCGTCACTAACATTTAAATAAGCAGCCAATGCTCGTTGATCTATTCCTCTTTCTTTTATTAACTTTTGCAAATTTTCACTGAGAATTTCTCTAGCACTTTTCATTTTTTCACCTCCTTCTAGTTAATATTATAAACAAAAAGTTAAAAAAGTAAACATTTATTTTTAACTTTAAGATAAAAATTTTACCGAAAGGTATTGACATTTAACTTTAAGTTAAATAGAATGATAATTGAAGTTAGATTAAGGAGCATTCCTGTATTGAAGAAAAATGAGGCAAAATAGCGGTTTTTCGGGTTGTACAAAAATAGAGCCCTCTTGGTATAGTACGGAGTGTCAACGGATGTTGACCTCTAATTTAGGAAACCAAGGAGGACTCATACATGAATTATAACCAAAATCGCAAAATCTCTCAAATCACAGAGAACACATTGATCGTCGGTGTTGATATTGCTAAGCACAAACATGTCGCTCGGGCGCAAGATTTTAGAGGCATTGACCTAGCTAATCGCCTAGTGTTTACGAGCGATCTCAAAGGCTTTCAAACCCTGACACAATGGATAGACCATTTGAAGGGTCGTCATCAAAAGAATACGGTCATTGTCGGAATGGAGCCAACTGGTCATTATTGGATGACTCTGGCTTATTACCTAAAAACACATGATATTAAATGCGTTGTAGTCAACCCGTTACATGTGAAAAGAAGTAAAGAGCTGGACGACAATTCGCCGACAAAGAATGATGCGAAGGACGCGAAGGTGATTGCCCAACTTGTGAAAGACGGGCGCTATTCCGAACCCACGCTGCCCGAAAGCATCTATGCTGATCTCAGACAAGGCATGAAGCTTTATGATCAAATGGTTCAGGATCGCAATGCGATTAAAGCCAAAGTCCATAATGTGCTGGATCGCTATTTTCCCGAGTTTCTTACGGTCTTTAAGAATTGGGAAGGCAACGCCGCTCTTCAAATCTTACGCGCGGGCCTTTTCCCCCAAGACATTGTGAAAATGCCTGAAGAAACCATTCTTTTTGAGATCAAGAAGGCAGCTCGACGCGCGGTCGGCATGAAGCGTGTTCAAAAGCTTAAGGAAGCCGCTGCAAAATCAGTGGGCTTATCGGTAGGTGTACGATTCGCTAAAAAGGAATTGCGGTATTTAATGGAGCAATATGACGATTTAACGGCCCGTATTGACGAGTTAGCTAAGGAATTAAGCGAGATGGTTCTGACCATACCCGGGGCTAAGGAAATCAGCGCAATAAAGGGTATCGGGGTGATGACCGTCGTCGGCTTTTTTGCCGAGGTCGGCGATCTTTCGCAATATCATCATCCACGCCAAATCCTAAAATTAGCGGGATTGAACTTGCGAAAGAACGAATCCGGCGAGCATAAGGGCCGGACAACGATAACCAAAAGAGGCCGCAAACGTTTAAGAGCCCTTTTGTTCCGGGTCGCCATGCCCTTAGCCGCCACCAATCCGGCCTTTAAGCGTCTGCATGAATACTATCGTCACCGTCCGGAAAATCCGCTCACAGGAAAACAAGCGTTGATTGCCTTATGTGGTAAGCTTATTCGCGTTATGTTTGTGATAGGCCGTCGTCAATGTGCGTTTAGTGAAGAGAGAATGATTCAAGATATGCCTCATCTTCAGAATCAGAAACAGGTTGCTTAAAACGCATCAATCAAAGGAAATCGCCCAACTGTGACTTGTGACCTTGACAATTGAAGCACGGAGAAGCCGGAGTGATTTGTACCATTCGGGCATGACCCAGTAAAGGAGCTTTTCCGGCCTCCACCTCATGGATAGGTAGAACGAAGGAATGTAAGAGCTTTGACTCTGTGAGACATGGGAGGGTAAACCGCCATGAGCGTTGTGGAGATCCCTATGTGCGATCATATCTTTGTTACCAGATAAAGGTAAATAGAACCTTTGTCTTACACGAAGTCAACTCAAACATCCATTTATTAGGTAAAATACCTATAATATCCATGAATTGATTGACAAGTAAAAACAATTGGTGCAGATTTCCGGAGAAAATGCGAGTAATTCTAAGAAAAACTTTATTTTATAGAGGGAGGTGCTGAAAATGGCAAATCAAATGGAATTGTCGTTAAAGGCTTTGCGAGTTAACGCAGGTATGACACAACAAGACGTTGCTGATAAATTAGGTGTTAAACGACAAACTGTAGCGAAATGGGAAAATGGCGAAGTAAAACCTAAAGAATTAGTAATTTATGCTTTAGCTTATTTATATAAAGTTGATATCGACAATATCCGTGTTCCTACATCGGCATGATTTAACTTTAAGTTAAAAATAGGGGGTGAAATATTGTTGAATCAACAACTTAACGTAACTATTTCAGTTCCAATACCAGAAGAATATGTTCTTATTAAAAAAATAGAACTTAAAGAGTTGCAACAAGAACGCTTAACAGGTGTTTATTGGTCAATGAAAGATTTAGAAAAACGGATTAACAAAAGTAGACCGTGGATTTTAGAAAATATTTTATATGAACCTCGTTTCAGAAAAATGCTAGATTCCAAAAATGGCGGGCCTGTTTACTATCCTCAATCACAAGGTGAGAATTGGAGTTTTCATGCGACAAAAATGGCAGAGTTTTTGGATAAAAATTTTTCAAGAATATTCAATTAAAAGGAGTTGACTGCAAATGCTCCCGATTATCACTATTTTTACCATTATCTTTTTCGTAATTATCACGATCGGTTTAGTAACTGAAGGAGGTGATGAGGTATGACCACTGGTGAAATGCTTCAATACACGAATCGATTGAAAGAAATCATCCATTCAAATGCTCCGCAGTTTATCAAAGATCGCAGGCTTGCCAATCTGATGACCGATCTGGAGCAAGCCTACAATATTCCAACTCTGCGGGATCAAGAGTTTGAGAAAGAAAATCCGTTCGTGATGCAGCTGTATCGTACGATTTCGGAAGCAAGAGATATATGAGGGGGGTGATGAATATTGAAATCCGGCAAGCGGCCAACCAGAAAAGAGAAAATGACAATGATCAAGTATCATCTGAACCCAAACAACTGGTTGGTATCGAAGCGAAACGGTGGCATGTTGATGCTGGTTCACAGATACACAAATAGCGTTAGACAAATACCGAAAGATTGAAAGGAGGTGGACAAACAATGAACGTCCTTGAACAAGATCGAAAGTTGGCAGAGAAGATATGGAAATTTGGCTGCACTTGCTTGGATAAAGCTAGGGTAGAGTATATCAATAGTCGTTTTGATGTGGCTGAGCAGTGGGCAAAAGAGTTCATTCGCTGCAAAAGCGATTTGGACGAGCTCATCAAACGGAAAAAGGTTCACGATCAACTCGTTGAGATTGCTCAGATGATGGAGGAACTTGGAATTGATGTGATCAACACAGCACAAAAAAAGTCTCACTCTGCCAAGTGAGACAAGCTAAGAAAAACAATCCTATCGTGATTTTATCACAAAAAGAGAAAAAAGAGAAACAGGAGGAATAAAAACAATGAATATTACTGTTGAAATCAAAGCGCCTGATTTAGTGAACGCGATACAAGCACTTGCTCATGCGATTAATAAAAATCCTGGCTCAGCTACAGCCATTACTTCTAATATTGAATCTATTCAACCAACCCAGCAAGGGCAACTAGCACTAGATGCACAAGCCGTTCCAAGCGCAGTGCCTACAGCTGCGCCAACGCAACAACCAACACAACAAACTGAACAACCAGTACAACAACCAACACTGCAGGAACAACCGCAAGCTGTGCCGACATCAGCGCCAAGCTACACACTTGATCAGCTTGCAGTAGCAGCAACACAACTTGTTGATGCCGGCAGACGTGAAGAATTGGTTCAACTGCTCGCTTCATTCGGTGTACAAGCTTTGACCGCACTTCCAAAAGAGCAATACGGGGCGTTTGCAACAAAACTGCGTGAAATGGGTGCAAAGATATGAGTCATGCTGAACGTGATCACGCTTTGCTTTCCGCCAGCGGAGCCCATCGCTGGCTGGTTTGTACACCATCTGTAAGGCTTGAAGAGCAGTTTCCGGATACAACGAGCGAATACGCCAAAGAAGGGACACTGGCTCATGAGATCGCCGAGTTAAAGCTGAGAAAGTATTTTGTTGAGCCAATGAGCCAACGCTCTTTTACCATGCGGCTAAATAAATTCAAAAAACACGAATTGTTCCAGGATGAAATGTTGAAACATACAGACACATATCTTGAATACTTGCAATCTATTACACTCAGCTTTTCTTCCAAGCCATATGTAGCAGTTGAAAAAAGGGTAGATTACAGCGCATATGCACCGGAAGGTTTCGGAACTTGTGACTGCATCATCATTCACGGGGAAGACCTTTACGTCACCGACTTCAAATATGGGAAAGGTGTGCCGGTATCAGCCGAAAACAACCCGCAGATGAAACTGTACGCATTAGGCGCATACCTGGAATACAGTCTGTTGTATCCCATCAAACAGGTTCATCTGGCCATTGTGCAACCGAGACTAGACAGCATTTCCGAATGGTCGCTTTCGATCGATGAGCTGCTTGCTTGGGGTGAAGAAATCAAACCAATTGCCCAAAAAGCTTTCAACGGCGAAGGGGAGTTTGTTCCTGGCGAACATTGCAAGTTCTGCCGGGCAAAAGCGCAATGCCGAGCAAGGGCTGAACAGTACACAGCGCTTGAAGATTTCAAGATGATGAAACCGCCTCTCATCAGCAATGAGGAAGTCGGTGCCATCCTAGAAAAAGCGATTGCGATAGAAGCATGGGTAAAAGACTTGAAAGAATATGCCCTGGCTGAAAGTTTGAAAGGAAACGAGATCCCAGGATGGAAAGCTGTTGAAGGTCGCAGTGTGCGACAGTTCACAGACATGGACAAAGCATTCGAACACTTGAAGCAAAACGGCATTGATGAAGCTATGCTTTATGAACGTGTGCCTTTGACTGTTTCTAAACTCGAAAAACAGCTTGGGAAAAAAGAGTTTCGCAGCTTAGTAGAGGAAGCGGGTTTTGTGGAAAAATCGCCTGGAAAACCTACACTTGCTCCGATATCGGACAAGCGTCAGGCTATCACTGCTACACCTGATGCGGCGAGTGATTTCGGGGGGCAAGAAGGAGGTGTGAGCGAATGAAAGTGGCTTTGACAATTGAAGAAAATCTCAGATATCAATCAGAAATTGTAATTGAACAGCCAGAATCGATGTCTGATCAGGAGCTAAATTCAATTCTTGATAAAGTGGAACGTTTATGTAGAGATGAAAGCGCCAAAGATGTCGCTTACGTATTAAGCTCGAAATTCGGGATAAAAGTTCATAGTGTTTCTACTGGTTTTCCGGGTAGTCCTAATGATTCAGAACTTGAAATTATAGATGTTTCTAATGTTAACGAAGCAAAATAAAACAATCAAAAAGGAGAAGTGATAATATGGCAAATCAAAATCCAACTCGTGTTGTAACTGGAGAAGTACGTTTTTCATACGTGAATTTATTGAAACCTCGTGCAAGCCAATTCGGTGGAGAAGAAAAATTCAGCGTCACAATTCTTGTTCCGAAATCTGATATCGCTACAAAGCAAGCTATTGACGCAGCGATTGAAGCAGCAAAAGAGATTGGCAAAAAAGAAAAATGGAACGGGGTTATACCTCCTGTTCTAGCTATCCCCATTCATGACGGTGATGGAGTACGCCCATCGGACGGCATGCCGTTCGGAGAAGAATGCAAAGGGCATTGGGTATTTACAGCAACATCGAAAGCCGATCAGCCGCCTAAAATTGTCGATATTAACTTGAATCCGATTCTTGACCCAACTGAGGTTTACAGCGGTATGTATGGGCGGATTGCAGTCAATTTCGCTCCTTACAACAGCGCCGGGAAAAAAGGGATCGGCGTGTATATCAGCACAAACGTTCAAAAAACAAGAGATGGTGAGCCGTTAGGAGCATCTGCACCAGCTGCGGAAGCTGATTTCGGCACTCCAGTTCAGCCTAATATTGATCACCAAATGCCGAAAGGTATGCAACAACCACAACAAACATATCAACCTCAAACACCGTATGAACAGCAGCCACAACAGTCTTATGGGCAACAACCACAACAACCGCAACAATTTGACCCGATCACGGGGCAGCCTATTAATGGTGGAGTGTACGGTATATGATCCGTACGCTCAACATCGACATTGAGACATTTTCTACAGTGGATATCCAAGAATCAGGGCTCTACAAATATGTTCAGAGCCCTGACTTTGAAATATTATTATTCGCTTATTCGGTTAATGGCGATGCAACCCAAATAGTTGACCTGGCGCAAGGGGAGCAAATTCCACATGAAATTATTACAGCGCTAGGCGATCCAAACGTTACAAAACATGCTTATAATGCGGCGTTTGAATGGTACTGTCTTAGCAAATTTTTTCATACACCGATTGAACAATGGCGCTGCACCATGATTCACGGTCTTTATTGCGGGTTTACTGCTGGGTTAGGCGTAACAGCTAAAGTGCTTGGTTTGCCGCAAGACAAACAAAAAATGTCCATTGGATCAGCGCTTATCAAATTGTTTTGTACGCCTACTACCCCCAACAAGAAAAACGGCGGAAGAACAAGAACATTGCCGCACCATGAGCCGGAGAAATGGGAACTTTTCAAAGAATACTGCCGGCAAGATGTAGAGGTAGAAAAAGAGATCGAGCGCCGATTGTCCAATTTCCCCGTGCCAGAGCAGGAACAGCGATTATGGCAATTGGATCAGCTGATCAATGCGTTTGGCGTGAAAATTGATCAAGACATGGTCGATAGCGCTTTGTATGTGGACGAAACAGTTAGAGGTCAGCTAATGAAAGAAGCTGCTGCTATCACCGGGCTTGAAAATCCCAATAGCGCACAGCAAATGATGGGATGGCTCAAAAGCCACGGGGTTGAGACGGACAATCTGCAAAAAAGCACAGTTTCAAAACTTGTGAAAGACACAAACGGTGATATTAAACGAGCGTTAGAGATCCGTCAAGAGCTCTCTAAAACAAGTGTGAAAAAGTACCAAGCCATGCAAAAAGCAGTTTGTGAAGACGGTCGTGTGAGAGGTCTGTTACAGTTTTACGGTGCCAACCGTACCGGTAGGTGGGCTGGTCGGCTTGTACAAGTACAAAACCTTCCGCGCAATTACTTAGAAACACTTGCACATGCTAGAGGGTTGGTCAAATCCCGAAAAATAGATGCGTTGAAGCTGGTTTATGGGAGTGTATTTGATACGCTTTCCCAACTCATACGAACAGCATTTGTTCCAAGTGAGGGTCATCTGTTTGTTATATCTGACTTTTCAGCGATTGAAGCCCGGGTAATCGCATGGCTAGCCGGCGAGCAATGGAGGCTGGACGTTTTCAACACTCACGGCAAAATTTATGAAGCTTCTGCGTCTCAAATGTTTGGTGTTCCGATCGAATTAATCAAGAAAGGGAATCCCGAATATGAATTGCGCCAAAAAGGAAAAGTTGCAGAACTTGCGTTAGGTTACCAGGGAGGAAAGGGCGCACTGATTCAGATGGGTGCGTTAGACATGGGGTTGACAGAAGAAGAGCTGCCGGACATTGTGAGACGTTGGCGATCCTCAAATAAACGCATTGTTGATTTATGGTACAGCTTAGAAAACGCCGCATTGTCCGTCATGAGAACGGGGCAACCGGCAGGGGTAAAAGGGTTAATTCTCGCAAGAGAAAGCGACATTGTGAACGGTTTAGACTTTTTAACGATTACCCTTCCGAGCGGACGAAAACTTTTTTACGCCAAACCGTTTCTTGCTGATAACGAATTCGGAAAAGAAGCGCTTTACTATTACGGCTTGAATCAGACTACGAAAAAGTGGGAACGGGTGTCAACATACGGTGGGAAATTAGTGGAAAATGTCGTTCAGGCGATTTCCAGAGATTGCTTGGCTGAAAGTTTGAAACGGCTACATCTGGCAGGTTTTCAAGTGGTCATGCACATTCATGATGAAGTTGTACTAGATGTACCGAAAGAAAAAGCTGATCTTGATAAGATCGCAGCCATCATGAGCGAACCGATTGAATGGGCGCCTGGTCTCCCATTGAAGGCGGAAGGGTTTATTTCAGAATTTTACAAAAAGGATTGATGTGCAAATGTTGACATATGAAACGTTCATGAAACACGCGGATAAGGTCATCAAAACAGCTAGCGAAAGTAAACCCGAATTACATGGCGTATATCACCATAAAGACGGTTCGCTAGTTGTGACCGATAGTTTTCGTTTGTACAAAGTGTTCGGAATTGAACATGATAAAAATCCCAACTCCATCTACACACCCGCCGGGAAAAAGATTGATAAGCCTTACCCGAACACAGACCGGTTGGTGCAAATTCCGGAGAACAGTGAATCTTTCACTTTTGAAACCAAAGAAATGTTACAAGCGGTTGATGTTGTCACTTGCGCTCCAACAGCTTTAGGAGAAACACCGATTATACGTTTTAAAGAACACGAAATGATGTGCCAATTCAACGGCTTTGATCGGGCTTTTTATAAACTTCCTACAAAATTTAAAGAGAGGTTTGTTTTAAACGGTCAGTTTTTACTGGACGCATTGAAACTGCTCAAGGCAGCGAAATGCAAAGAATTTTCGCTTTTATTTACGGGACGCTTAAGACCGATCTTTTTGGTAGCAGACAACATCACAATCCTGATCATGCCTATACGAATCCATTGAAAGGCGGTGTTTGTTGTGAAAATCGTAAAAGGCAGTTTTGAAAAATTGAAGCCTGAAATGAAGTTGTTTCAAGCGGATGTTAAACAAAAAATCAAAGACCTTTCCGAAATCAAGAAAGAAAAAGGGTGTCTAAACGAACAAGAAATTGAAAAACTAAGAGAATTAGAAAAACTAGAAAGGCTTTACAATCCTTCAAAAGTGCTGCCAGTACAGCTTGAAAGTACTTCCCTTGTTGTTGATTACAAACTGTTTACCAAGTTTCTAAAGAAAATCGAAAAACTGCCGCATGAAATCAACATCGAAAACGATTGCTTAATAGTTAAATATCGAACCGGTCAACATTCATCAGGGCGCTTGGAGCTACACGATCTATCAAACTATTATCTTCATTTTCAACAGATACCTGTTGCGTATTTGCCGATTGCGGAGGTGAAAGAAGCATGATTCAAACGATTACGAAATATGGAAAGTCTAAACAAGAACTAGTGAAACAGTGCCGTGAGCTGGAAAAACGGGGGTTTGATTATGTTGCTCCAATAGCCAAAATCAAACGGCACCGGAAACTTTGGAAAAACCCAAACGGAAAATATCACTGTTATCGGCGTGACTATATGGGGGTAACCGAAGGGGAAGTCTATTTCGTGAAAATGAGAAGGGAAGTTTGAGAATGATGGGTAAGGCAAAAATCTCACCGTACCGATTGGAGGAAATCCGTTTTGGTAGAAGAGACTACCAAGACGGGTGGAAACCGGAGTTGAAAGAGTACAAGTTAACTCCGGAAGAACTTGAACAATATAAAGCTGGTAAATCTATCGATGATATTTTGAAAGAAAGGAATGAAAAGCAAGTGGCACCGGCAAAGCAAAAAGTAAAGCTAACGGAAGAAAAATACAACGAGCTGCGAGAACAAGGGCTGTCCAACAAAAAGATAGCGGAAATGTTTGAGAAAAGTGAAGCATGGGTCTACAAACAAAAAGAAAAATGGGGCTCTGCTAAAGAAAAAGAAGACTGCCGGCCGACGAAGGAAGCTTACGAAAAGCTTTTGGGAGAAAAACAGACCCTCCAAGAAGAAGTAACAGCATTGAAAAAAGAGCTGCAGCAACAAGATCTGGAGCTAGAAAAACTTAAAAAAGAGATTGAACAGCACAAAGATCAGTTGCATAAAGAAATTCAAAACGTTGAGCATCTAAAAGAATACTTTGAAACCGCCATGTCTAGTAAAGAACAAGCTCAAAAAGAAGTCATTACGTTGGAAAATGAGGTCAACAAGTTGAAAGCTAAATTAACCGAATTAGAAGAAGCGAAAAGTCGAATTAACAAAGAATTGTTTGACGCAGAATTCGAGCTGAAAATTTTGAGAAGATATGTTTATTTTCAGCTTCAAAAAGAGATTTCATGAAAAACGGGGGTAATGAGAATATGCCAAAGGTAATCGTTCTCCATAACACGTTGAGAAAAAGTCTTATCGATAGACTGAAAGATAGAGGGATCAGCAGAATTAGTGATGGTAGGTATGTTGATGAGTTATCAACAGAAGAGTTGCGGGAATTGTGGAAAAGAGCGAATATTCGGGCGGTGAGACATAACTTAACTAGTGTAGTTCAGTAATAAGACGTCGAAACAGGAGGTGGAGATTGTGAAAAAAGCCGAAAAACGCGTTTGTATATGTGAAGAATCATCAAATCATGTTTACATCGATACGGTTGAAGGTACGGGTACAGAATTCGAAACCCTTGATGGGTATTACTGCATCCAGTGTAATTCGTTTTGGCGTGAGCCTTAAAAGAAATGGCGAAACTAGGTGATCTGCATGCAATACGATAGACAAATAACCATATCTGCAGCTGGAAGCCGGAAGGCCACTGTGTGGCCAGCGCAAACGTTGTACTGGTCAGAATTGGTTGATCGGCTCAGAACAGCTGTCAGAGGTACAGAAACACTGGCTGAATATCTCAAACTACCTAAACGTGAACAAGATGAGTTGAAAGATGTCGGCGGGTTTGTCGGAGGAAAGCTTGAGGGCAACCGCCGAAAAGCTAACCACGTCATCGGCAGGGACTTGATCACATTGGATATGGATAACATCCCTGCCGGTGGTACAGCTGACGTGTTACGGCGCATTGAAGGGCTTGGATGCGCCTATGCAGTCTACAGCACCCGCAAACATGAGGAAGCAAAACCCCGTTTGCGGGTGATTGTTCCTCTGAACCGAACAGCAACAGCTGATGAATATGAACCGTTAGCGAGAAAACTAGCTTCCATCATCGGTATATCATTCATGGATCCCACAACGTTCCAAGTTCATAGGCTCATGTATTGGCCGTCATGCTGTGCTGATAGTCAATACGTGTTCCAATATGCAGACAGGCCTTTTTTAGACGCCGATGGCCTTTTGGCAACCTATCAGGATTGGCGGAACATTGATGAATGGCCGCAGGTGCCTGGAGACGAAACAAAACACGTCAGACTTGCAGCCAAGCAGGGAAATCCGTTAGAAAAGCCTGGTGTTGTTGGTGCTTTCTGTCGGCAGTACAACATTCACCAAGCGATTGAGAAGTTTTTACCTGGCGTTTATGAGCCAGTTGATACTGACACGAACAGGTACACCTACGTTGCCGGCTCAACTGTCGGCGGGGCAGTTGTGTATGAAGATGGGCTGTTCCTATACTCCCATCACGCAACGGATCCGTGCAGCGGGAGACTGGTCAATGCATTTGACCTGGTCCGTTTGCACAAGTTTGGTGATCTTGACGATGAAGCCAAACCAGATACGCCGGTGAACCGTTTGCCGTCTTTTACGGAAATGTGTGCTTTTGCTTTGAATGATGCGGGAGTTGCGGCAATCATCAACCAAGAACGGTATGAAAAAGCCGTTGAGGATTTTGGGGAGCCTAGCAATACTCCAGCGACGAAAGAAGATTTAAATTGGATATCCAAGTTAAAGATAAGCCCGAATACCGGGCAACCTTTGAAGACAATTGAAAATGCTCTGACAGCTCTTGAAGGAGATCCGAACTTAAAAGGGAGGATCAAAATGGATTCATTTGCCGAAGCCATTATTGGGGTAGCGCCTCTTCCTTGGCCGCCAAGAGACCAAGAAAAAGGCGAATTCCGGTGGACGGATGCCGATGATGCGGGATTAAGAAGTTATCTCGAAAGAATTTTGGGCTTCCGTTCAAAAGACATGATCAATGATGCTTTGGTATTGATTGCTGCCAAAAACCGTTTTAACCCAGTAGTTGAGTATTTGAACAGCCTTAAATGGGACGGTGTTAAGCGTCTAGACACATTGTTTATTGATTACCTTGGAGCTGAGGACACGCCATATGTCCGAGCCGTGACAAGAAAATCTTTTGTTGCTGCCGTTGCCAGAGCCATGCAACCGGGCATTAAATACGACACCATGCCTGTTTTAACGGGGGCGCAAGGCCTCGGAAAAACAACCCTCATTCAAAAAATGGGGAAATCTTGGTTTTCGAACAGTATTGAATCATTTGACGGAAAAGAAGCAGCTGAATTGCTGCAAGGTGTTTGGATCGTCGAAGTAGGCGAAATGAGCGCCTACAACAAAACAGATGTTCAAACGATCAAGGGGTTTTTGAGCCGAACAGAAGACCACTATCGGGCGGCATACGCAAGAAAGGCTGAAAAGCATCCAAGACGGTGTGTCTTTTTTGGGACAAGCAATCGAAGTGACTATTTAAAGGATCCAACAGGTGGAAGACGTTTTTTGCCGATTGATGTGGGTTTGCAAAAACCTACAAAAAGTGTTTTCAAAGACTTAGATGGGGAAGTGGATCAGTTATGGGCTGAGGCTGTGATGTATTGGCGGCTTGGGGAGCCTCTGTTTCTCACGGGAGAACTGGCAGAGGAGGCTAAACGTCAGCAGGAAGGGCACGCTGAACAAGATCCAAGAGAAGGAATGATTCGGGAATTTGTCGAACGTCGAGTACCTGTTGACTGGCAAAAGCGGGATATTGGATCGAGAAAATTATACTGGTCTGCCGAATTCGGAAAAATTGAAACCGAAACCGTTGAACGGGATCGGATTTGTGCTGCAGAAATATGGGTGGAATGTTTTGGGGGTGAAATCCGAAACATGAAAAGGTCAGACACAATGGCCATAAATGACATTTTAGACAAATTAGAGGGATGGGAAAAGGAAAAAAACCCTTTCCGGTACGGACCATATGGAAAAGTTAAAGGGGGATATAGAAGGGTTAAAAAACCATAAAAAGGAAAAACAAAATGTCTACTTTCATCGATTTTTTGTCTACCTTCTATTGATTTTGTCTACCTTCTAAAAAATGGAAATGTCTACCTTGTCTACCTTGAAAAATGTCAAAGTAGACGGGTAAGGTAGACGTTAAATCCCTTGATATATCTGTATTTATTTATATTTGTCTACTTTGTCTACCTTATATAAAAGAAAAATAAAAAATAGATAAAATAGGGGGTATTATACCCGCCTATACGCCTATTTAAATAAATATATAAAGGCGCATAGGTAGAAAGTATACACTACTGTTTCGGAGGTATGAAAAATGCGAGAAAAAGAGATTGAAATATATCTACGGGATGAAGTGAAAAAAGCGGGGGGAAAAGCGTATAAATTTGAATCGCCGGGAAATGATGGGGTGCCAGATAGGATTGTCATTTTTCCAGGCAACAAAATTTATTTTGTTGAGGTGAAAGCGCCAGGGAAAAAGCCACGTCCATTACAAACGAAAAAAATTCGAGAACTACAATCTTTTGGTTGTTGGGTGTTTGTGATCGACAGCAAAGAAAAAGTTAATCAATTCATTCAATGGGTGAGCAAGGTTGGGATGCCGAAATGAAATTTAAGCCGCACACATATCAGAAATACTGTATCAACCGAGTTCTTACCACGCCGGCGCTTGGCTTGTTTCTCGACATGGGATTAGGAAAAACTGTAATAACTCTAACCGCCATCAACGATTTAAAATACAATCGATTCGCGATAAACAAGGTTTTGGTCATTGCACCGAAGAAAGTGGCCGAGAGCACTTGGGTGAGAGAAGCGAAAAAATGGGATCATTTGCAGCTGTTACGTTTTTCTGTTTGTCTTGGATCTGAGAGCAAACGGATTAGAGCATTAAATACGCCAGCAGATATTTACGTTATCAACCGCGAAAACGTTCCTTGGTTGGTGGACTATTACCGGAACGAATGGCCGTTCGATATGGTGGTGATCGATGAATTTAGCAGTTTTAAAAATCACCAGGCAAAGAGGTTCAAAGCGCTGAAAAATGTCCGGCCACACATCAAACGGATCGTCGGGCTGACCGGTACGCCGGCGCCAAACGGATTGTTGGATCTGTGGGCGCAGGTGTTTTTACTGGATGGCGGGGAGCGATTAGGCAAAAGGATCACCCACTTCCGTGAAAGGTATTTTGAGCCGGACCAACGAAACCGAGACCGAGTTTTTACTTACGCCCCAAAGCCTGGGGCAGATCAAGTGATTCAAAATCTAATCGGTGATATATGCGTCAGTATGAAGGCCGAAGATTATCTAGAACTTCCGGACATCATGCATAACACGATACCGGTTGTCTTAGACAGCAGGGCGAGAAAAGCGTACGAGAAACTTGAAAAAGAAATGCTTCTTCAGGTGGATGGGGCAACGATCGACGCAGGATCGGCGGCCGTATTGACGAACAAATTGCTGCAACTATGTAACGGTGCTGTTTACGATGAAGAACGAAGCATCGTAAACATCCACGACTGCAAGATTGAAGCATTTATGGAGTTGATCGAAGGGTTGAACGGGAAACCTGCCTTGGTGTTTTACAATTTTCAACACGACAAAGATCGTTTGATGAAAGCTTTAGCCAAAACAAGTTTGAGAGTAAGAGAGCTAAAGACACCGCAAGACGAAACAGATTGGAATAATCGACAGATTGATATATTACTAGCCCATCCAGCCAGTACAGCATACGGACTAAACCTGCAACAAGGCGGAAATCACATCATTTGGTTCGGACTGACATGGAGCCAGGAACTATATGCACAAGCCAACAAACGTCTTCACCGTCAAGGACAAACCGAAAAAGTAATCATCCATCATTTGGTGGTTGAAGGCGGAGTGGATGAAGATGTAATGGCTGCTTTACAAGAAAAAACTGATACGCAAGAACGTTTGTTGCAAGCGTTGAAAGCAAGAATCGAGAAAGTGCAGGAGGGTGTGAGTGTATGACCGTAACCAAGTTAAAGAAACAGACATTTAAGCATATTGAAGCGGAGTTGTATTATTACCATGAAACGTTGAGGGAGATCGAAAGATTGCGAAAAGAAATATTGTTTGAAAGAGTGGAGCAAGATGAGAATGTCGGTGGCGGGAGAAGTAATCTCCCTTCTTCTCCGACAGAGAGAACAGCTAACAGGTTGTTGACACACAAAAGATTGCAAAGAATGGAAGAGATCACATCAGCCATTGATAAAGTATACCATCAGCTTCCAGATGAGTATAAAAAGTTGGTGAAGCTAAAATATTGGACAAAGCCACAGCGTTTAACTATGGATGGGATTGCGGAGGCGTTAAATGTTGGGAGAGCTACTGTTTTTCGATGGAGGAATGAAATTATTTACGCGATTGCGGAAACGATTGGCTGGAGATAAAAAATGATACTATCATGATACTTTTGAAACCTTTTTTCGTGTTATTATGATAGCGTGAGAAAATAATATAGTTGGATATCTAAAATTATTTTTTATAGCTTTGTTAATCTCTTTTTTACAACCCACAGACAGCACAAAAAAATATGAAAAAGGAGTTGAGAAAACTCCCTTAAAATATCGTACGCATGGCTGTTTGTGGGTTGATGAATTTTGTTTGATAAAATATAGTAATTGAACGGCGCCTATAGTGGCGCTTTTTTATTTGGGGTTGATAGCATGACGACAGAAGAGATTATTCATTTGATCAAAACTGATAATCTTATGAAGTTTTATAAATCGAAGGAATGGCTGCAGCTAAGAGAAGAAGTGCTAGAACGTGATCATTATGAATGTCAGAGCTGCAGACGCAAAGGCAGATATAGACGTGCAAGAAATGTTCATCATATCAAAGAAGTCAAGACACATCCGCATTTGGCATTGGAAATCAATAATCTGGAATCTGTTTGTATTCAATGTCATAACGAAGAACATAAAAGGCTGGACAAATACATCAAACAGAAAAAGTTTGTAAATGAAGAACGGTGGTGACTATGGAACGGTGGAAGCAAATCGATAATCTAAACTATGAAGTATCAACTTATGGAAGGGTTCGTAATCGGAAAACTGGTTACATTCTTAAACCTTATCTACACGATAATAAATACCTTGTAGTTAGTTTAACAACACCTAATGGTAAGAAAAAGAAGTTTAAAGTCCATAGATTAGTTGCCAAAGCTTTTATTCCTAATCCGTTTAATAAACCGCAAATAAATCATCTTGACGGAAACAAATTAAATAATCATGTGTCTAATCTGGAATGGTGTACAAATAAAGAGAACGCAGATCATGCAGTAAGATCAGGGCTTATTAAACGCAGTCTGAATCCAGATGAAGTGATATCGATTTATTATGATTGTTGGGTAGAACAAAAACCAATTTATCAAGTAGCAAAGGAATACAATGTAACAGAAGCAATAGTAAGTTCCATTAAATACAAAAATGCTTACACTGATATTCTTTCAAAAGTAAAATTACAACTTGTTATTGAATCATAACCCCCCCCATTCAGGGAATCGGCTCTTTTTGGGGGAGTTGTTCAACGGGAGGGGGCAAGTCGGAAAAAATTTTTTACGAAATCTCACGCGAGGGGGAGGGGGTATGATGGCCAAATTAAGCAGGAAAAAACAGGATGAATTGATACAAAAGGAAATAGATCGGTTGAATGCAGTGTTCGATGAGCTGTCGGATCGCGAAAAAGAGGCGGCAAAAGGGCTAATTGAAAGGGTAGCTTTCATGACGATCCAGCTGGAGATTTTGGAAAATGAGATCAAATTGAAAGGCCCAACGTACATTTTTCAAAACGGAAAACAAAAAATGCTCGTCGAGAACCCTGCTCAAAAAAGCTACAATACCATGATGAATCGATATACGACAGCCTATAAAGAACTTTTTAATTTACTCAAAAAAATAGACAACAACAGTGATGAAAATGAGTTCGAAGACGTATAATTATCACCCGTATATCGATGAATACATGCGGATGGTCGAGCAGGGAGAGATCGAGGCGTGTAAAGAACAAAAACAATTAATGAAATTCTTGCGTTGGAAGCTCGATCAGCCAAATGTAGTGATTGACCACGAAGCCATTGAAAAGTCAGTAGAGATTCCAGCGAAATATTTTCCTTTCTGGCTCTACAATTGGCAGAAATTTATTAATGCTTTTATATATGGGGTTCGATATGATGACGGTCGTTTAATGTTTGACCGTTTTTTTATTTTACTTGGGCGCGGAGCTGGAAAAAACGGTTATATCGGATGGAATAGTTTTTATATGCTAACTGGCCATCATGGAATAAAAAACTATGACATCGATATTGCGGCTACATCAGAAGATCAGGCTAAAACGTCTTTCACGGATGTTTATAATGTCCTGGAAGACAATTGGCCGAAAGTGAAGAAGGCGTTTTACAAATCAAAGACACTTATTCAACATCGAGGAACTAGATCAAAGCTGGAATATAACACGTCAAACGCCAGGACAAAAGACGGAAAACGAAGTGGGGCCGTTATTTTTGACGAAGTTCACGAATACGAAAGCTATGACAATATAAAAGTTTTTACTTCCGGTTTAGGGAAAAAACAGGATCCGCGGACATTCTATATTACAACGGATGGATATGTAAGAGGCGGTGTTTTGGATGACCTAAAAGAAGAAGCACGAATGGTTTTAAACAAAGAATTGCCCAATTCAACTCTTTTCCCGTTTATATGTAAGTTGGATGATGAAAAAGAAGTGGACGATGAGTCGAAATGGGAAAAGGCGAATCCTTCATTCCGGTACAATTTACATCTGCAGCGTGAAATGAGAAAAGAATATGAACATGGCAAAATTAATGCGGCTACTCGAATCGAGTTTATGACGAAACGGATGAACTTTCCGATTGACGATACTCGGAAAGAGGTTGCGACATACGAAGAAAGGTTAGCAACCAACCAACCGTTTCCGGAAAATCTGAAAGGTATGGAAGCTATCGGCGCGGTGGACTTTGCTCAAATTAGAGACTTTTGCTCAGTTGGTGTGTTGTTCAAATATAACGGTAAGAGGTATTGGAAACAGCACACCTTTATGCATCACACAGCTCCGAAGCTGCAAGCAATCAATCAGGATATTATCAACTTAGCAATAGAAAAAGGATTGCTAACAGTTGTTTATGACAAATCTATTAGCGCGCAGCATGTCGTGAATTGGTTTGTAGAGATGGGCAAAACATTCTATATCAAAAAAGTGGCAATGGACTTGTTTAGATCATCCATTTTGAAAGAGGATTTAGAGAACGCAGGTTTCGAAGTGGAAATTGTGAGAAGAGGACCTGCTACACACTCTATGCTATCTCCTCTCGTTGAAGAAATGTTTGTCAAACGTACTATCGTATTTGGTGATGATCCACTGATGCGTTGGTATGTTGGAAATGTCTACAAAGAGGAAAAGTCAAACGGGAACATTGAATATAAGAAGATCGATAAAGAGAAGCGGAAAACAGATGGATTTTTCGCTTTTTTACATGCGTTAAATTTTGATTCGGAATTAAAAGAATCGATTCCGATAACGGAAGAAAACATTAGTAAGATCTTCAAATCATTTAGCACCTGAAAGGTGGTGAGATAGTGGGTTTTTTAGACTGGATCAGCGGCCTATTTGGTTCAAAAAATTCGATCACGTTAACTGAATTTCAAAGGCTGGCAACAAGTGCGTATTACAAACGACTGGCGATTGAAACGTGCATTGATTTGATCGCGAACACGTTAACCAGGTGTGAGTTTCAAACATTCGAGAGAGGAAAAGAAATACGTGGGGAAAATTATTTTTTGCTTAACGTGCAGCCGAATCAAAATCAAAATTCATCAGAGTTTATACACAGTTTGGTTAATCGGTTGATCATGCAAAATGAATGCTTAGTGATTATGCAGAATGATCAACTTTATATTGCTGATGGATGGGTAAAAAATGAATTTGCATTGAAAGAAAATTATTATACACAGGTCCAGATAGGCGATTTGACTTTTCAAAAAGTCTTTCGTGAATCGGAAGTCTTATATTTCAAGTTGAATGATCGAAACATCATGGAGGTAATCAACGGACTGTATGAAGATTATGGGAAATTGATTTCTTCTGCAATTGGATACTATAAGAGAAAAAATAATAAACGAATTTTGATCAAGGGCGATTTCTTACGTCCGCAAGATGAGGAAACACAAAAGCTGATTGACCAAATGTTTGAAAAACAATTGACCGACTGGTTCAATGCGGACAAGCCTGGTGTTGGGTTTCAGCTCCAAAAGGGATATGAACTCGAGGATATGAGTGACAGCAAAAGCGGCGTGGCACAGAATAGTACAAGCCGTGATATTGCTGAGCTGATTAACGACGTCATTAACTATGTGGCCATGGCTTTTCACGTCCCTCGAGGACTATTGAAAGGAGATATTGCAGATGTAGAAAAGCACATGGATGCTTTTCTTTTGTTTTGTATCAAGCCAATCGCCGAACTTATCCAGGATGAATTTAATCGAAAGATGTATACCAAGCAGGAGTTTTTGGATCGAACGTATTTAAAGGTGGATACGAACAACTTGAAGATAGTCGATATTACGCAGTTGGCTACAGCTGCAGATAAGTTGTTTGCGATCGGTGGTTTGTCGATTAACGACATTTTAGAGATGCTTGGGAAAGAGCCGATTGACGAAGAATGGGCGAACAAACGATATGTAACCAAGAACTATCAAGAAGCCTCGAAAGGAGGTGAAGGGGATGGCAAAGAAAATGGAGCTGCCTAAAATCAATAGACGTTTTGAAGTGTTTAATAAAGCAGAAAACGATGAAGCTGATCTTTATATGTATGGAACGATAGGAGATGGTTGGTTCTCTGATATTTCCGCAAATGACGTTAGACAAAAATTAAATAGCATTACTGCAAAAACAATTAATATTCACATCAACAGTCCAGGCGGTGATGTTTTTGAATCAATTGCTATTCATAATCTACTAAAAAATCATAAGGCTTCTATCAATGTTTATATTGATGGTCTAGCGGCTTCAGGAGCATCTGTTATTGCGATGGCAGCCGACAAAATCAATATGCCGAAAAATACCATGATGATGATTCATCGTGCTTGGACATTTGCATATGGCAATGCTGCAGAATTGAGAAAAATTGCGAATGACTTAGAAAAAATTGATGTGGCTGTAACAGAAAGCTATACCTCCCGTTTTGTAGGAGAGCGCGCGGAATTGGAAAGGTTGCTTGATGAAGAAACATGGCTAACTGCTGAAGAATGTAAAGCGTTAGGTTTTTGTGATGAGGTAGTGGATGAAATTGAGCTTTCTGATGAAGAAGATGAGCAAGAAGAAACATCTGCAAAAGAGGAAATTCTAAACAAATATATCGCTGCATCTCTTGATGGGAAAGTGGTGGCAAAAACAGTTACGGAAACGGTTGAAAACAATCACAAACCAAAAGAAGAACAAGAAAAGCAAATGAATAATAATGCAAATCTAATCTATCAATTTTTAAACTCTTTTACACGGTCAGATACCTGACGGTGTTTTTTATTGCAAAAAAACTTTAGGAGGTAATGAAATTGGCAATCAAAAATTTAGATCGAGAACTGAAAAACGAAGCACAAATGAAGGAAGAACTTTTGAAGGCTATGAACAGTGGTGATGAAAAAGAATTGGCGGAAGCTCTTACGAAGTTCGCTAATTCGATTCAGGAAAACATCATTGCAGAAGCGAAAAAGGCGGTAAATGAGGATTTAACTGATCAGCAAGCTATGGCTGCCAGAGGACTTAAACCGTTAACGAAAGAAGAAATGGCCTATTACAATGAGGTTATCCAAGGACAAGGTTTTGATGGTGTAGAAAAACTTGTTCCACCTACTGTTATTGACCGTGTTTTTGAAGATTTGGTTCGTGACCACGAATTATTACAGAATATTGAATTTGTGAACACGACAGGGATCACGGAATGGATTTTGAAAAAAGGCGACATTCCAACAGCTTGGTGGGGCAAGCTGACTGCCGAAATTAAAGAAATTTTGGATGAAGGTTTTGAAAAAATCAGTACAGAATTATTCAAGCTTTCTGCATTTCTACCAGTTGCAAAAGCAATGCTTGATTTGGGCCCTGTATGGCTAGATCGTTATGTACGCACTGTTTTAACTGAAGCTATGGCAATTGGGTTGGAAGATGCGACTATTCGCGGAACTGGAAAAGAACAACCGATTGGGATGATGAGAGATTTAGAGGGTGCAGTAGTTAACGGTGAATATCCAGAAAAAGAGGCGGTCGCTATCACTGACTTATCACCAAAAACACTTGGAAAAGAAGTGATGGCCCCACTTACGAAAAACGGAAAACGAAAAGTCAGCCAAGTGTTGTTTGTAGTCAACCCGTTAGACTATTGGGAAAAAATCTTTCCTGAAACTACGATTCTCACTCAAAACGGCACTTATGTTTACGGAGTGCTGCCTATCCCTGCAAAAGTGATTCAATCAGTCTCTGTTCCACAAGGTAGACTTATTGCAGGGCTCGGAAAAGACTATTTCTTGGGTGTGGGCTCTTCTCGAAAAATCGAATACAGTGATGAAGTGCGAATCATTGAGGATGAACGCGTATACGTTACAAAGCAATACGCGAATGGCCGTCCGAAAGACAATGACAGCTTCTTAGTCTTTGACATTACTAATCTAGGTACAGAAACACCGACTCCATAATGACAAGGAGTGAAGCGGCATGAAATATCCTGTTTTAAATGATTTTATTGAAAAATATCACAATGGCGCGTTGTATAAAAAGGGCGATTTGTACCCAAAGGAAGGATTTGAAGCGGATCCGGAAAGGGTGAAATATCTTCAAAGCGAGAAAAACAGATACAAAATTCCTTTTCTGGGTCATGATGTAGAAGAAAAACAAGTAGAAGGGCCTACTGATGAAAAGAAAACCAGCAAAACTCGGAAGAAAACACCTGCTAAGAAGTAGGTGATTTTTTATGGAAGAACAAACATTACAGAAACTTCTTTCTGATTTGAAAGAGCGATTGCGGATCACGTGGAATGAAGAGGACGAGTATTTAAAAAAGTTAATCCAGCGATCAGAGGCGTATTTGTCTGAACTGACAAATGCGTCTTTTGATTTTTCAAAAGAAGAATGGCCAAAAGAAATTCTTCTGGAACGCTGCAGATATGTATATAACAATGCAACCGATGAATTTGAAATAAACTTTCACCATGAATTATCCAGGCTTATTTTATCTGTCGCCATTGGGAAAGTAGGTGTCATCCGTGGCAGTGAAACCATATCGGGAGACGTTCAATGATGGGTTCCTTTCATATGGTCACAAACAAACCCAACGGACCCAAAATGGCAAACGTATCGGAGATGTTTTCATAGAGAAAGGGAAATTGGCGTTTCAAGAAATGTCTTGTCGAGACCAGGATTACCAAATGACCGGCATTATGGGAGCTAGTTTAGATCGAAAGGTCAAGACTTTATACCCACCCTCTTTTCGGTCGATCAACAAAAATAAATTAAAAGTTGTAATCAACAACATTGAATATGATGTCATCACGGTTGATTCTGACAGGATGTATCTTTATTTCTACCTACAGGAAGTAGGAAAGTAGGTGTGATCAATGAATGAAAAAACGAAAAGGTTTATGCGTGAGCAAATTGATGAATTAGTCAGCGGTTTAAAAAATCATTTTGGTCTACCAGTTTATGAGGATGAAATTGCTGAAGACGAGGAAGAAACACTTTCAGAATATAACTGTTTTGTATTCGAAACTGGTGAATTTCGTACAACTACCAATACTAGAAATGTCACACAAGATATTTACGTTTACTATTATTCCGAGAATCGGGATGATGTCGATGAACAAACAATTGATATCATTTCTATCGTTTCATCAATTAAGGGAATAAATTTTGTCAACACGGTGAAAGAACGTCTTCAAGAGAAGGATACAGATCGCTATGTAGATCGAGTCACACTGGTATTTAGGCGGGTGATTCCGATTGGCTGTTAAATTCGAATTAGACTATACGGCGATAGAGCGTTTAGAAATGAAAATGGCAAAGCTTCCAGAAAAGATGGAAGATGCTGTGAATGATGTTTTGCATGTTGATGGTGTCAGAATCGCAACAGAAGAAATTACGAGACTTCTTCCCGTTTCAAAACAAAACGGGAAGATAAGAAATAAGCGGCATGCTAAACACAGCAACTGGAGTAGAAGCGAAAAAATTAATCTTGGGTTTGTTATTAAGACGAGAGGCGGAGCCGCGAACAAAAAAGGTAGCTTTGGCTATTTGGTGTTTCCGAATGAAGGGCGAGGCGCTCACAACCCTGTTGAACAACGTTTCATGGAAAGAGGGTTGAAAGCTGCAACGCCCAAAATTTTATCAAAGCTTCACGAAAGAGTAGACAAAATTTTAAAGGAGGAATTGTAATGCCTACTGTTGTACAGGAATTTGATGCTGTATCAATCAAAAATGCAAGTGTTCAATTCATTGATGGTGGTACGCAACAACCAGGAACAAAATTCGGCTGCATGGGTTCTATTGAAGGTGAAACAGAAGGAATTGAAATCGTGAAAATGTGTGAAGGTGTTGAAGCTAAAAGGAAATTTAAACCAAACAAGATGAATTTAACTGTTAACGCACATATTCCAGTTCAGGTTGCACGTGACTTTTTTGGGCTGAGAACAGAAGGGCTTAAACCAGGAATTTGGGCATATGGCGAACTTTCAAAAGGAAAACAGTTTGTTCTGACAGCTGATGTGATCGACGAATTCGAAGATGTTGTGAAACTGATTGCTTTCCCTAATTGCACAAATTCAACTGGATTTAAAATTTCTATTGAAAACGGTGCTGATGAAGTAGCTATGCTTGAAATGGAATTTACGGCATTGAAGGATAGCTTGGGAAATCTATATTACGAAGCGTTTGTTGATGAGTTAGAAGATCAAACAGTTGCTCAACAATGGCATACACAATTTACGCCGGACTTAATCAAAGCAGTCCCAACACCTTAATTTAAGCTCCTATTTTAGGGGCTTTTTTGTTTTTTTAATTAAGAAAAGCGAGGGGAAGAGAATGAAAGTAAGAAAAGTAACGCTGAAAGATGTTGAGGTTCGCGAAGTAAATGGCGAGTTTGAAAAAGTGTTTGTCAACGAAAAGACATATCCCGTTTTTCTCACAAATTACGCTTTGAAAAAGGGGAAAGAGCTAGGACTCATTGAAAGCTCCCTATTCAGCAGTCTTTTGAAAATGAAAGGTTTGGAAGACTTAACTGATATGGAAAACGATGGTTTCAAAAACATCGATCCTGATCTTTTTGATCAGATTGACGAAACCAAAATGCAGCAGGTCATATATCTGGCGTTTATTGGGGCTAACAAAAACACCGATCTAACTTTTGATGAGTTTTTGGAAAAATATCATGATCCAGTAGACGAAACGATGGAACTATATATGAATCTCATTTTTGACCTGGTGGCATCTGATCCGAACCAGTTCGCAAAGGGTTTGCAACAAAGCACGAGCAAAAGTAGGAAAAACGGAAAAAAGTCAAATCACCGACGCTAAAAATTGAATGTGTCGAGGATTTGTACGTTTTGTATTGTCTTGGAGCAGGAATTGACCCGGAAACTTTTTGGCATGAGCCGATTGCATCGGTCGAGCGAATATATCAAGGGGCATTGGCGTTTGAAGGATGGCGCAATAATCCAAAAGAAGGGTAGGTGAGAAAGCATGGCAAGAGATTCAGAAGCGAAAGTTACGTTTAAGGTCTTTAATCAGGAATTCAATAAAGCAATTCAAGAGATGAAAAACGAGAGTGCCAAACTCCGCAAAGAATTCCAGCTTCAGGAGGAACAGTTAAAACAAAATGGCACTGAAACAGACCGTCTTGCAGCTAAGCTGGATTATTTGAAGAGAGCTCAAGAAATCGCTAAGCAGCAAGTGCTTGCTACCCAGCAACAACTTGAAAAAGCGAAAGCGACATTTGGCGAAAATTCGGTTGAAGCGGAAAAGTTGGCCAAACAGTTACTGAATGCGCAAATCGCTGAACAAAAATTAGCAAATCAGGTCAATGCAACTGAAAAAGAGCTTTCTCGCCTATCTCAGCAAACTAGTTTGACAGCGCAAGAACTCAATAAGTTAAAGCAAGAAGAACAACAACTTTCTGCACAATTGTCCAAAACTGCTGCAGAATTTGATTTGCAAAAGGCAAAGTTAGGCGCTAATGCTAGCGAAACAGATAAGTTGAAATTAAAACTGTCCCAGTTAAAAACTGAACACCAACTAGCCGGAAAACAAGTTCAAAATTTAGAAAGACAATTGGAATTAGCAAAACAAGCATATGGTCAAAACTCTGCTGAAGTACAGCAGCTTGAAGTTAAACTTTTGAAGCTAAAAACGGCAGAACAAAAACTGGCGAATGAAATTTCCCAAACAAAAGCAGCCCTCAGCCAGCAAACAGCCGAAATGCAAAAATCTGCTTCAAAAGTTGATCAAGTAGCAAAGTCTTTTGAAAATGCCGGCAATAAAATGAGCAGCGCAGGGCAGACTTTATCTTCTAGTGTGACGCCTGCAATGGCCGGGATTGGCGCAATAGCCGTAAAATCTGCTACGGATATTGACGGTGCGGCGCGTCAATTGATCGCTTCTCTTGGGGCAACTGGAGACGAAGCAAAACAGCTTAAAGAAGACCTGTTAGCTGTTTGGGAAAGTGGATATGCAGAAAGCGCCGATGAAGCGGCGAGAGCTATGGGCCGCGTCAAACAAAATATGCGTGATATCGGCTCCGGGCGAGAACTACAAGAAGCTACAAAAAATGCGCTTAATTTAGCAAAAGTATTCGAGGCAGATGTCAATGAGGTTACTCGTGGCGCTAATCAATTAATGATCAATTTTGGGATGAGCGCGGATGAAGCGTTTGGTTTGCTGGCAAAAGGCGCACAAAACGGTCTGAACTTCTCTAACGAGTTATTTGACAATGTATCAGAATATGCTCCGCTGTTCAAACAAATGGGATTCAGTGCTGAGGAGTATTTTAACATCCTAATAAACGGTACTAAAAATGGCGCATATAACCTTGATTACGTCAATGACGTAATGAAAGAATTTCAGATCCGTATCAAAGACGGATCCAAGACGACAGCTGAGGCTATGGCTCAAATGAGCTCCAAAACTCAGCAGGTGTGGAATGATTTCTTGGCTGGAAAAGCGACTGTTGCCGATGTGTTCAATGTGGTCATTCCAGAACTTGAAAAGATGGATGACCAGGTAAAAGCTAACCAAATCGGTGTATCCCTTTTTGGAACAAAATGGGAAGATCTTGAAGCGGATGTTATGTATTCGCTGGATAACCAAACAAATGCTTTGAAGGGATATCAAAACGCTATTTCGGAGCTCGGAGACACAATGGAACAGTCGCTTAGTCAGAAGGCGCAGGCGACAATCCGAAAATTACTATCAGCTCTAGCTCCGTTCGGATCACGTGTGCTAGACATACTTAACGGCGCTATCCCTTACGTGGAAAGATTTGTTGAGAAATTCAACGGCATGCATCCTGTCATTCAAAATCTGATTGTTATTTTCGGATTACTCCTGGGGGCTTTAGGTCCAATTCTTGCAATGTTTGGGCAAATTGGGATAGGTATAGCTGTACTGATGAAAAGATTTCAGATTTTCTCAGTCAGTTCAACAAAAGCCACTGCGTCAACAAATACCTATGCTGCATCTTTGTCCAGACTTGGGGCCACAGCAACTGCAGCAAATGCACGTGTTGGGATGCTTGGAAAAACATTCGGATTGCTTGCAGGCCCATTCAGATTACTTGGTACGTTGTTTATGATGTTCTTACCGCATCTCATCATGTTTATTGCACAAAATGAAGAAGCGAGAAAGGTCATCTCTAATGCTTGGAATTCTATTGTTCAAGCTATTCAGCCTATTTTGATTCAGCTCATGAACGCTTTTCAAAAGATGAAACCGGTTTTTGAAAACATTGGCACATCATTGGGAACAGTATTTGCAGCATTAGTGAAGACTGTGACAGGCCTATTAAGTTCATTGGGCCCAACTTTATCAAGCTTGGTATCTAGTTTAGGTGCTGTCTTTTCGTCTATCGTCCAGGCTGGAGGAGGCTTGCTAACATCCTTAACGCCTGTTTTCCAGGGCATTTTATCGTTGGTTGGCAATGTTTTGGTAGCATTGCAACCGGTTTTTGATGAATTTGCAATGATGTTTGCGGAATTAGCTCCGCAATTCCAACAAACAGGGGCTGTTTTGGCACAAAGCTTTCAGCAATTACAGCCGGCGTTACTGCAGCTCGGACAAGCTCTAGCTGAATTGGGATTAGCGCTCGGTCAAGTGTTTGGTCAATTGGCACAAAGTGTTTTGCAAATCATTTCAGCGTTGCTGCCGCAATTGGTCAATACTTTTGCATCTATATTGCCGGTTATCTTGCAAATTGCTATGTCCGTGTTACCGGTCATTACGCAGCTAATTCAAGCGATCATTCCGATCGTTCTGCAAATTGTGACTAGCGTATTGCCGGTGCTTTTGCAAGCTGTTCAAGCTGTATTTCCGATCATTTTGCAAATCATTCAGATGGTTATACCGATTGTTTTGCAACTATTGCTGTCGATTATTCCGATCGTTTTGCAGATCGCTAAAACGATCATCCCATTGATTTTACAAGCTGTTCAGATGGTCTTTCCGATGATCTTACAGATCATACAAGCTGTTATTCCGATCGTCATAACTGTCTTAAAATTGGCAGCAACTATTATCAGAACAGTCTTAGTTCCGGCTATTCAATTCATTTTGCAAATTGTTCAAATTGTTTTTCCAGCTATTTTGAAAGTCATACAAAACGTTATAAAAATCATCACGAATGTCATTAAGCTGTTTACTTCCGTACTGAAAGGCGATTGGAAAGGCGCTTGGGATGCGATCAAAAACATCACGTCTAGCGTTTGGAACATAATCAAAACAGTTATATCAGCAGCGATTAACGTTGTTAAAACGGTTATTCGAACAGCTTGGAATACTATCAAATCAATCACCTCTTCCGTTTGGAACGGTATAAAATCGATAATTTCGAGCATCTGGAATGGCATTCGATCAACTATTTCTAATGTCGTTAACGGAGTTCGTTCTACGATTTCAAATGTTTTCAACAGCATTAAGTCAACGGCAACAAGGGTTTGGAATAACATAAAAAGAGCGATGACAAGCCCGGTTGAATCAGCAAAAAATACGATCAAAACGGCAGTAGATAAAATCAAAGGCTTTTTCAGCGGATTGAAACTAAAAATACCGAAAATCCAGCTACCGAAATTGCCGAAATTTAGCATACAAGGGAAGTTTAGTTTAACTCCGCCGCAAGTTCCGAAGTTGAAAGTAAGCTGGAATGCAGAAGGTGGTATCTTCAAGAAGCCAACTATTTTCAATACAGCTAATGCGGGGTTACAAGGAGTTGGTGAAGCTGGGGCAGAAGCGATTCTACCATTAACAGATTCAGTTTTAGGTAAGATTGGAGCTATGATTGCAAAAACAATGGATTATCAAAACAATTTAAGTCAAGCTTTGGCTAATAGTGCAAGTTTAAGAGAAATGATTAATATCAACATTGAATCGTCTGATGTTTACTTAGATGGACAAAAAGTAGGTAGTGTAATTTGGAGACCGGTAAAAGAAAACATCGATTTCTTTACCGGCAGAGAAGCTAGATTTAGGGGGAGTAGATGATGAAAAGCAGATTAAATTTCATTGTTAAAAGAGATGGAAAAATATTCGATATGCACGAACTAGGCATATGGGTATCATCTTTCCATATCTATTCTCCCAACCCTACCAGGAACAAATTAGTTGTTCCTGGTAGACCAGGAGCTTATCTTGTTGGTACGCAGGAAGAAGAAAGGCATGTTCGTATTGCTCTTCAAATCGAGACTGATGATTTGCAAGAATTTGATGAAATGAAACACAAAATTTTTGAATTGTTTTATAGTGAAGAACCTTTTTCAATCATTCGAGATATTGCACCAGATAAAGAAATTTTTGTCCTGCAAGAAGGAGAATATGATATTGAAAACTTGAGCGATTCAGACGGTGAATTTGAAATCACGCTCACTATGCTGGATCCGTATCTGTACGGGCCCGAAAAAGAAGCGATTTTTCCGTCTGACGTTGTTTCGTTGAATTATAACGGAACAGCGCCAGGAGATCCGGTTTTTGAGCTGGAAGCAACACAACCGGTCACTTTTGCGATGATTCAAAATCAAAACGAAGAGTACATGATGATCGGGAAGCCTGCGGATGCGGAACAAACAACCGTCAACACACGAACGCTTATTTTAGATGAGAGGGGAGAAACGCTAAATACTTGGTCAAAAACCCCAACGCAAATTGACGCAGTAGACGCAGTAGTCACAGGGTCATTTGGCACTGATGGTGTCGGAATTACTGTCGCCAGCTATGGAACAGGCGAGCGTTGGCACGGTCCGGCACTAATTAAAGAAGTGCCTGTTACGCAAGATTTTGAGGTAGAAATGCTCTGCGAGGCTCAAACAAACCGCGTTAACGAGACGTTTCGTATTGAATTTTATTTGTTTGACGAATCGATGAATGTAATAGGAAAAATGAATATTTGGGATAACAGTCCTAGCTTTTATCGAATTGCAGCCGAGGGTCGGTATGGTCCATACGTTGGAGATAACGTTCATTATATGATTAGCGGAAAAAACTATCAATTTAACAATTGGGATTATTACCGTGGAGTTGTTCGGATGCGGCGAGAAGGGAATACATTCGAATTTTATACCGCGAGAATAAACGATAAGGGGACACACTATCAAACTTTGAAAGTTCCTTACGTTGATTCGGCCGGAACGTATTCGGGGCGCCTAAAATACGTTCAAATCCATATTGGTACGTTCGGTTCATATGGTTACCCCGGTCAAGTGGGAGGTTCGGAATTTTTTGCGCGAATTAATCGTATTCGCGTATACGCTTTACAAAAAGCAACGGTCGATCAGACGCCTTACATCGCTCAACCGGGTGATATTATTACGTTTGATCATATAGAAAAAAAAATACTAATAAACGGCGAGGCTCGAAACGATCTAAAGGATTTTGGTGCTCGATATTTCAAGCTCCAAAAAGGTCAAAACAAATTTGTTGTCATGCCGTCAAACTCGCTCGCTGTTAGAATTAGATTTCGAGAACGTTTCTTATAGGGGGTGATATTTTGATACACATTACCGATTCGCAAACAGACAGGATTCTTGATGTTATAGACGAAGATGAATTTTGGGAAGACAAGCATTACAAGTCTTTGAAAGATACCCTTGAAACGTTCGATTTTGTAACGTTTGCGAATAAACGGTATTCCGAACACCTCTCGAAACGAAATCGTATTGTCATTCCTGATGAAGATGGCAAATATATTGAATTTGTGATTGAAAACACGCAGGAATTCCGTGATTCGAACGGTGGTTTGTTTGTCAAAGTCTACACAAGTGCAACGTATATCACGCTTACAAAGGCGAAAGTCATCAAACCTCAAATATTGTCAAATCAAACCGTTTCAACTGCCGTCAGCCACGCGATTGGTGGTACGGAATGGGAAGCCGGCACAATAGCGAATGTTGGGACGAGAACATTTGTTATAGAAGAACACACGAACCCGTATTTGTTTTTGAAACGTATTGCAAGCGAATTAGATCTTGAACTGCATTTTCGGGTTGAAACGGATGGAAACAGGGTTACTAGAAGATATGTTGATCTCGTTGAACGTGTCGGCATGTGGCGTGGGCGTGAGGTTGAATTCGGCAAAGACTTGATCGGGATTGAACGAAAAGAAGATTTCTCGAACATTGTTACTGCATTGATCGGACTTGGCCCGGAACGTGAGGACGGAACAAGATTAGAAGTTTTTGTCGAGGACAAAGACGCACTTGCACGTTGGGGTCGAAACGGACAACACCTTATCGATGTATATGAACCGGAATCAACCGACCAAACCATGACGGAAGCAAGATTGCGTGAACTAACGCAAAATGAACTAGAAAAGCGCATAAACTCGATAGTTGAGTACACAGCCGACATTGCCGACTTGGAAAAAGTGCCGGGCTTGGAGCATGAAAAGATAAGGTTCGGAGATACAATCCGAATTAAAGATACGCAATTCAATCCGCCACTATATCTTGAAGCCCGTGTTCACACGCAAGAGCGATCAATCAAAAAGAACGGCTATAAAACGGTCACGCTCGGCGACTACATCGAGTATACGGAAGAGCAAGTTTTCGCAATATGGAAGTCGCTAAAAGCTGAAATTGCGAAAAAGGTTTCTTTGACCGAAGTAAAAGAAGTCGTCTACACAAAGCCAGAAGTTGACAGCAAAGACGCTGGAGTGTATCAAGATAGCACGTACTATGCCGACAATGTGTCAGAGACAAAAAAGCAAGAAGCAATTCAAGTTGCTGCGGAGGATGCGACAGAAAAGGCGAATCAAGCCAAACAGGAAGCGGTTGAGCAGGCTGAATCCATTGCGGAACAAAAAAAGCAGCTGGCGATTCAGCAGGCTATTGCGGATGCTGAGACAAAGATAAATGCAGCTAAGTCGGAATTAGAAGCGGACATTGCGTTGAAGGCAGATGCCGAATGGGTAAACGGTCAGCTTGTGCTAAAAGCAGATAATTCAACCGTACAAGACTTGCAAAATGAGGTTTCTAATAAAGCTGATGTAACTTGGGTGAACAATCAGCTTGTGTTGAAAGAAAATGCGATTCACAGGGGAACGACAGCACCGACAGATACGACAAAATTGTGGCTGGACACAAGTGTTGTTCCGAACGTACTGAAAAGATACGATTCCGCAACGTCTAGTTGGGTAAAAGCAACGCCGACTAGTGCGGGAGAAGTAGGAGCTTATACCAAAACAGAAGTGGACAATGCGCTAAACTCGAAAGTTTCCGTTACAACGTATACAGCCGATAAAAACGGAATTATTAGCCGTTTAGACAGCGCTGAATCACGCATCACACAGAACGAGCAAGAAATTGCCACGAAAGTGTCTCAGACAGATTATGACGCTTTGGAAGGTCGTGTCTCACAAGCAGAGTCAAGTATTATTCAAAATGCAAATGCTATTCAATCAAAAGTATCTCAAACGGATTTCAATGCACTTGAGGGAAGAGTGTCAACCGCCGAAAGTACAATTACACAGCATGCTAATTTAATAGAGCAAAAAGTCAATCAAACAGATTACGATACCGACATGAACGGTGTAATCACGAGACTAGACAGCGCAGAAAGCCGTATAACTCAAACAGAAAATGAAATTGCCACGAAGGTTTCAAAGACAGAGTTTGAGAGCGGAATATCTGAGGCTATAACAAACGGTGTTCTGTATTGTAGAGGGACAGGGTTAAACAGAAATGGAAACAGGATATTAAGATTAAATGGTAACACTATTTACAACCAGTTGGGAGGGCGTGGGTTAAGATTAACGGTTATTAGGCGCAGTGATTTAGCAATCACACATGACCAAGTTTATGACGTATACGGAAGTGCAGATGCTAGAAATCAATTGGCTAATTATCTAAACGGTTTAGATGATAGTGTTATTGTTGTTTTGACCTCTTATGATGCCATAGCCACAGATGATAATTTAGACACGGCTTTAAAAAGATGTGGGGGAACCGGAAAGAGGTTCGGAGGCCGTGTACCGTATGCATTAGTTGGTATTCCTGGAATTGGAGAAGGTGCTGGCATCGAGGTGTATACATCAACTGATGCAAATGCGCCGATGGCAGAAATTAACACTCGGATAATAGATGGAATACCTCAGGGGTTTAATACTATTGGACAAAGTATAATTTCTCGTGTCACCAACGCCGAAACCTCCATCACGCAAAACGCTAATCAGATTGCTCTTAAGGCTAACAAAACAGACGTATATACAAAGACTGAGATCGACGGTCAGTTTAGCACCGTCAATCAACAGATCTCACAGCTGGACGCTGAACTATCGATTCAGGCCGGGCAGATTGCGACGAAGGTTAGTCGGACGGAGTTTGAGAATTTGCAGATTGGTGGGCGGAATTTAATTAAAAATAGTGGTAACTATAAAACGCTGGGTAATTGGACAGCTAATGGTTCGGGAACAAGTATTACTTTAACCCAAAAAGATGGTTTTTCTGTACTGGAAGGTATAAAAAGTATTACAGGGGAAAATGTTTATGGCATCAAAAATAATACAGAATATGTTTTTAGTGCCGAAGTTATGTTTGATAGAGATGTAAACATAACTTCTAACACCCCTTTACATTGCCACGTCGCAATAAGTGGAGACGTTCATGGTGGTAAGGAATCTGTATCTTTAATATCTAGGGATACTGTTGTCAAAGCTAACACTTGGAGTGTTATTTCTGTAAAAATTAAAACGAAAAGTGATGTTACTATTACGCATTTTAAACCGTTTATTTACGGTTTGGCTGATGGAACGAAGTTTTGGGTTAAGTGGTGGAAACTCGAACTCGGCAACCGCGCCACCGACTGGACGCCAGCACCGGAAGACGTGCAAGGTCAAATCGACGGTCTCGGAACACGTGTATCAAGTGCCGAAACATCTATAACGCAGATGTCAAATCAAATCTCTCTAAAAGCGAATCAGACGACTGTTGATACGTTGGCGAATCGTATTAGCAGCGCTGAATCGACTATTAATCTTTTATCGGACGAAATCGACTTGAAAGTAAACAAAGACGGTGTTATTTCGGCGATTAACGTGAGCTCCGAAGGAGTTAGGATTACCGGTAACAAAGTCACTATTGATGGAACCACTAACATTGCAAATGGCGTTATCAAAACAGCGCATATCGAAAGCCTGACATTTGACAAATTGCGCGGCGGAACAGCCACGCTTGGCGGTTCGGGAAATAACGGGTCGCTAGAAGTGCTAGGAGCCGATAATTCCGTAATTTTCCGAGCCAGCAGAGACGGATTGATAGGGTCAGGCGGACAACCCATTATCACCAAAAACGGGCTGATTTCGTCATTCGCATTCGTTTCCAGCGGCGATGTGAACGGCTGGCAAAGATGCGGATGGTGGGATTATGGAGGGGTTGGCCAATATGAGCAGGCGTATATCCGTTTCCGTATACCGGTCAATTTCACTGTTACCAACGCGGCTA
>Ga0207866_1000843_pt1 | contig 36932 bp, 32 predicted proteins | sample HigsolmetaAR203D_FD_184835 | JGI IMG/M metagenome (GOLD analysis project Ga0207866, IMG submission 184835) | Ionic liquid and high solid enriched microbial communities from the Joint BioEnergy Institute, USA - AR20-3-D (SPAdes) (version 2) ...
CCATCCAGGATCTTTTCGACAACGAGTACCTTTTTCAATTCTGCTCTGGTCAATGTCACTCTCTCCTGTCCCATAGTGACATTATCTCAGAACAGTTATACCGTGACATTATCACAGCACAATAACAGCGGATGTGTTCAGCGCCTTGACCGAAAAAATGCATTTTGATAAGATTGCAATAATATCCTGAGCCGTGCATGCAGAAACAACCAGGGCAAGGCAAAAAAAGCTAAGCAAACATTAAGGGGATGAAACCGCTGTGTGGGAAAACAAATTTGGCAAAGAAGGGCTGACGTTTGACGACGTTTTGCTCGTGCCGCGAAAATCGGAGGTTTTCGGGAGCGAGATCGATATTTCCACCACCTTGACCGACAAGATCCGCCTGAATATCCCGTTTCTCAGCGCCGCCATGGACACCGTGACCGAGTCCAAGCTGGCGATCGCCATCGCGCGGGAAGGCGGGATCGGGATCATTCACAAAAACATGTCCATCGCCCAGCAGGCGGAGGAAGTCGACCGGGTGAAGCGTTCCGAGAGCGGCGTTATTACGAACCCGTTTTCTCTGTCGCCCGAGCACAAGGTGTACGAAGCCGAGGAGCTGATGGCGAAATACCGCATTTCCGGCGTTCCCATTGTCGACGAAAACAACAGGCTGGTCGGCATCCTGACGAATCGGGACCTGCGATTTGTGCATGATTATTCCACGCCGATCCGGGAAGTGATGACCAAGGACAACCTGGTGACCGCTCCGGTGGGAACGACGCTGCAGCAAGCGGAATTCATTTTGCAGAAGCACAAGATCGAAAAGCTGCCGCTGGTCGACGACAACAACGAGCTCAAGGGCCTGATCACGATCAAGGATATTGAAAAAGCGATCAAGTTCCCCAACGCCGCCAAGGACAGCCAGGGACGGCTTCTCGCCGGCGCGGCCGTCGGCGTATCAAAGGATGTGTTTGAACGGGCCGAGGAACTGGTGAAGGCGGGGGTCGACCTGCTCGTCGTCGATTCCGCGCACGGCCATCACATCAACATCATCAACACGGTGCGCCGGCTGCGCGAGCGGTATCCGGATCTGCCGATCGTCGCGGGCAATGTGGCGACCGGGGAAGGAACCCGCGACCTGATCGAAGCGGGGGCATCGATCGTCAAGGTTGGCATCGGACCCGGCTCGATCTGCACGACACGGGTCATCGCGGGCATCGGCGTGCCGCAGATCACAGCCATCTATGACTGCGCCTGCGTGGCCCGCCAATACGGAGTGCCGATCATCGCCGACGGCGGCATCAAGTATTCCGGCGATGTGGTCAAGGCCATCGCCGCAGGGGCGAACGCGGTCATGATCGGAAGCCTGTTCGCCGGCACGGAGGAAAGCCCCGGCGAATCGGAAATTTATCAGGGCCGCCGGTACAAGATTTACCGCGGGATGGGCTCCCTCGGGGCCATGAAGGAAGGAAGCAAGGACCGGTACTTCCAGGAAAACGAAAGCAAGCTCGTTCCGGAAGGCATCGAGGGCCGCGTTCCGTACAAAGGGCCGTTGGCCGACACAATCTTCCAGCTGATCGGGGGACTGAGGGCAGGCATGGGTTATTGCGGCGCGCCGAACATCGAATCGCTCATGAACGACACCCAGTTCATCCGCATCACCAATGCCGGCTTGCGTGAAAGCCATCCGCACGATGTGCAGATCACGAAGGAAGCTCCCAACTATTCCTTGTAAGGGGCAAATCGCCGAGCAGGCACAATCGACCGGTACAATTCAACCGGCACAATTCGACCGGAACAATTCGACCGGAACAATTTTTTCGTTGCGGCAAATCATGGACGAACCGGCAACTTTTCGGCAAACGAACACGTCTGAATAGCTGGGGCGTGCATATTGAGCGGACAAATGATGACTGGCGGGAGACAGGCGAAAGGAAGCACGGGTTCAGGCTGCTCCCGCTCATCATCTCTGGTGTCCGGCGCCCGCTGCCAGACATTCTTCCCAGGCAAGGAAATCTGTTCCTTGCCTTTAGTCGCGGGGGAACGTATGGTAAAATGAAAATGCGATTTAGGGTAGAGGAGATGTGAAACCGTTGCTGCGCGAAATCCGGAAACGAGTTGTATCTGTGCTGGTTTGCTTCTTGACTGTCAACCTGCTTCTGTCAACTGCAATTGCTCCCGCAGCCTCCGCCAACACAGTTGGAGCCGCACCCCAGCCGATCAGCGTGGCCGCGGAATCCGCCATCCTGATGGATGCCGAAACCGGGCAGATCCTGTATGAGAAAAACGCCGATCTGCTGCTTCCGCCCGCCAGCATGGTCAAAATGATGACGGAATACCTGGTGCTGGAAGCGATCAAACAGAACCGGATTACATGGGACAGCCAGGTGACCATATCGAAGAACTCCGCCGCAACGGGCGGTTCGGGCATCCGGCTGGCGGAAGGCCACCGGTATACGGTGAAGGATCTGTTCCGGCACATGTCGATCAACTCCTCCAATCCCGCATCGGTGGCATTGGCCGAGTATGTCGGCGGAACCGAGGAAAACTTCGTGGCCATGATGAACGCGAAGGGAAGGGAATTCGGCCTTTCCGACGGTTTTGTTTTCGTCAATCCGACGGGTTTGCCGGATGATCGGGGGGATTCCCTGTTTACGGCGAGGGATGCCGCGATTCTGGCCCAAAGGCTGCTCAAGGATCACCCGGAAATTCTGGAGTTTTCCAGCATGCCCCGGGCGACCGAACGGGAAAGCGATCCGAACAGCCAGCCGATGGACAACTGGAACCGGATGCTGGAAGGCTGGAAGGATTTTGACAACTACTTTTCTTCCTGGGCGTATGAAGGTCTGGACGGTCTGAAAACCGGACATACCGACGCGGCGGGCTGGAGCTTCACCGGCACCGCGGAGCGCAACGGCTTCCGGCTCATCAGCGTCGTCATGAAAACAAATTCCGAGCGGGAGCGGTTTGACGAAACCCGCAAACTGCTGGATTACGGCTTTAACAATTTTGAAAAGCAGGTCGTTCTGATCGCCAAATCCGCCGTTGAACAATTGAAGGAAGTGGACATCAGCAAAGGCAAGGAAACGAAGGTGGCGATCGTGGCCGAAACCGGAGTTGAAATGCTTGTGCCCAAGGGCACCACGGCGGATCAGTTCGTGATCACCGCGGAACCTGTGCCCGAAGACCAGCGCGTCGCTCCGATTGAAGCCGGACAGCTCATGGGCACGGCCACCATCACCTATGCGGGCGCCAATGCCGATTTGTACGAACCGGTCACCATCAACCTGGTCGCCGCAAACGAAGTGGAAAAGGCCGGCTGGTTCCAGCTTCTGCTGCGCGCCATCGGGAAATTTTTCAGCGACCTGTTCGGGGCTGTGAAAAACATCTTTTGAGCGGCGGATTGAGCGGCTGATGATGGAGTATTTTGGCGTTTGGACACGCTGCATAATTCCTACTAAATTAGTTGTATTTTTGGCGGACATCATGTAAAATGATTGATTGAAAATCGAAAAGCAAACCCAACGATCGGAGGATCACATAAGATGGAAACCGGAACGATGAGAGTCAAGAAGGGCATGGCTGAAATGCAAAAGGGCGGCGTCATCATGGACGTGATGAACGCGGAGCAGGCGAAGATCGCGGAAGCCGCGGGAGCTTCGGCGGTCATGGCGCTGGAGCGGGTTCCCGCCGACATCCGCGCGGCTGGCGGCGTGGCGCGCATGGCGGATCCCGTCGTCATTGAGGAAGTCATGAAGGCGGTCAGCATTCCGGTCATGGCCAAGGCCCGCATCGGCCATTATGTGGAAGCGAAAGTGCTGGAGGCGCTGGGCGTTGACTACATCGACGAAAGCGAAGTGCTGACTCCCGCGGATGAGGTTTATCATATTGACAAGAAGCAGTTTACCGTGCCGTTCGTCTGCGGCGCCCGCGACCTTGGAGAAGCGCTCCGCCGCATCGGCGAAGGAGCGGCCATGATCCGCACCAAGGGCGAACCGGGAACGGGCAATATTGTCGAAGCGGTCCGCCATATGCGCATGATGATGTCGCAAATCCGCAAGATCCAGAACATGTCCAAGGACGAGCTGATGGCTGAAGCGAAGCAGCTGCAGGCTCCCTATGAGCTGGTGCTGCAGGTGCATGAGCTGGGCCGTCTGCCTGTGGTCAACTTCGCCGCTGGCGGTGTGGCGACTCCGGCCGACGCAGCGCTCATGATGCATCTGGGCGCCGACGGCGTCTTTGTCGGATCGGGCATCTTCAAGTCCGAGAATCCGGAGAAGTTCGCCCGGGCCATCGTGCAGGCGACGACGCATTATCAGGATTATGAACTCATCGCGCATATTTCCAAAAATCTCGGAGCGCCGATGAAAGGCATTGAAATTTCCAAGCTGAGCCAGGAAGAGCGCATGCAGGAGCGCGGCTGGTAACGGAGACAGGAAGAAGGTAGACCATGAAAATAGGAGTGCTGGCGCTGCAGGGCGCCGTCAGTGAACATCTGGACATGCTGGGGCGCGTCGGAGCGGAAGGAACTGCCGTCAAAAAGACGGAACAGCTGGCCGATCTCGACGGCGTGATCATTCCCGGCGGAGAAAGCACCACCATTGGCAAGCTGATGCGCACCTTCGGCTTTATGGAGGCGCTCAGGCAGTTTTCCGCGGAGGGCAAACCGATTTTCGGCACCTGCGCGGGGGCAATCATTATCGCCGACGAGATTGCCAACCAGGAGGAAGCCCATCTCGGCCTGATGCGCATGAGAGTCGCCCGCAACGCTTTTGGCCGGCAGCGGGAAAGCTTTGAGGCCGACCTGAAGATCAAGGGAATGGATGAACCGTTCCGGGCTGTGTTCATCCGCGCGCCCATCATCGAATCGGTCGGTGAAGGTGTGGAGGTGCTGGCCGAAATCAACGGCCAGATCGTGGCCGCCCGGCAGGGCCATCTGCTGGCATGTTCCTTCCACCCGGAACTGACGGACGATCCGCGGTTACACGCCCTTTTTGCGGATATGGTGAAATCATCCCAATCAACAAATGCGGCTCAACAGTTGAGCTGAATGACCAACATCGCCCCTCAGGCTGTCCGCCAGGGGCTCATTTTTTTTCGCTGATTTGAAACCCGGCAAGCCGGCAGGAGTCGATCACCGGCGGACGAACTTCGGTTGAAACTTGTCCGGGGGTGTAGTAAATTAGAGAGCGTATAAACTTCCTTTTATTCACTTCCTCTTTGGGGGGGTTTTCCTTGATCGATATCAAATTGCTGCGCAACGAGATGGGGAAAGTGGAAAAAGCGCTGGAAAGCCGCGGCATGCCGCTCGGCGAGCTGTCCAACTTCACCTCCCTGGACGTAAGGCGCAGACAGCTGCTGCAGGAAAGCGAAAGCCTGAAGAACAGGCGCAACACGGTTTCTCAGGAAGTGGCGCAGAAAAAGAAGGCCGGCCTTCCTGCCGATGACATCATTGCGGAAATGCGCGAGGTCGGGGACCGGATCAAACAGTTGGATGAAGAAATTCGCGAGCTGGAGGCTGAGCTGGACCAAATCCTGCTGAAGCTCCCGAATTTGCCGCATGAAAGCGTGCCTGTCGGCAAATCCGAAGAGGACAACGTGGAAGTTCGCCGTGTGGGCGAACCGCGGCAATTTGATTTCGAGCCCTTGCCCCACTGGGATCTGGCGGCCGAGCTGGACATTCTTGATTTTGAAAGGGCGGCGAAGGTGTCCGGGTCGCGCTTTGTGTTTTTCAAGGGCGCCGGGGCGCGTCTGGAGCGGGCGCTCATCCAGTTCATGATGGACGTGCATGCGGACAGGCACGGATATACGGAAATCATTCCTCCCTATATCGTCAATCGCGGCAGCCTGGTCGGCACAGGGCAGCTGCCGAAGTTTGAGGAGGACGTGTTCAGGCTTCAGGGAGAGTCGGACCTGTTCCTGATTCCGACCGCCGAGGTGCCGGTGACCAACCTCCATGCCAATGAGATCCTTGCGGCGGATCAGCTGCCCATCCACTATGTGGCCTACAGCGGCTGCTTCCGTTCGGAAGCCGGCTCCGCCGGGCGGGATACGAGGGGAATCATCCGTCTCCACCAGTTTGACAAGGTTGAGCTGATCAAGTTCACGCTTCCGGAACAGTCCTACGACGAACTGGAAAAAATGACCGCCGATGCGGAAACGATTCTGAAGCTGCTCGGTCTGCCTTATCGCGTCATCGTGCTCTGCACGGGCGACATGGGCTTTTCCGCTGCGAAGACCTACGACCTGGAAGTGTGGCTTCCCTCCTACGGAACGTACAGGGAAATCTCCTCCTGCAGCAATACGGAGGATTTCCAGGCGCGGCGCGCCAACATCCGGTTCCGCCGGGAGCCGAACGCCAAGCCCGAGTTCGTGCACACGCTGAACGGATCCGGCCTGGCCGTGGGCAGGACGCTGGCGGCCATTCTCGAAAATTACCAGCAGGCCGACGGTTCCGTCGTCATCCCCGAAGTGCTGCGGCCGTACATGGGCGGAATGGAACGCATAGTGAAAAAATAGCGGTTGAAACGCTCCGTTTGGCTGTGATACAATTTCCTTTGCTACCACGCGGAGAGGTGGTCGAGTGGTTTAAGGCTCTGGTCTTGAAAACCAGCGAAGGGGCAACCCTTCCGTGGGTTCGAATCCCACCCTCTCCGCCAGTTATGTTCAAGCCAAAAAAGCGTCCGGAAGAACATTCATCATCCATCAAGTTTACATACGGAAGCCAAAGGGCCGCTCCGGTCAATCCGACCGGGCGGCCCATCGCGTCTGACTCCTTGCGTCCTGACCTGAAGCAGGTTCCGGATCAGGATTCTTCCTCGGAATGGGCTTCGGGCGATTCCGTTGCCGGGGGATCGGGCGAAGTGAAGGCGGCGATCGCCTCCGCCCATTCCTCGTCGCTGACCCAGATGTAGGGCGACTCCCAATAGCCTCCAAGCCGAACGGAAACGATGGAATCACCGGTAAAGTCGTTGTAATGCTTGCGGATGAACGCGATCATTTCGGATTTTGGCATATCGGTCTTGAAGCTTTCCGCCATGATGTCCAGAATCGGGAAAATGCGGCTGACATTGCGCCACGAAGCCAGCTTGTCGGCGATGGCGGCGATGATCTGCTGCTGCCGCGCGGCCCTTTCCACGTCGCTGGAATCATAGGCGGGGCCCCGGTTGTCCTGGCGGAACCGGGCGTAGTTGAGCGCCTGTTGCCCGTCCATCGTATACCAGCCGGGCTCAAAGTGGATATGCGTGCCGTCGGTCGGATCGTCATACTGCATGGAGCGTTTCACTTCGATGTCAATCCCCCCCACGGCGTCCACGAGGGTCACCAGGGTGTCAAAGTGAACCAGCACCGAATAGTCCATTTGGATGTCCAGCAGCTTTTCCACGTTTTCCCTGAGCAGCACCATGCCGGAGCTGATGTGCTCCTCGGGAATTTTCCATCCGCCGATGGAAACTTTCTGGCCGGACAACAGGGACGGATTGGCGCGGCTTTCCCTTACGGCATGCATGTAGCCTTCCGCAAAGATGGCGTTGATCTTGCCCACGTTTCCGTCCAGCGTTTCGACCCTGAGATCCCGCGGCAGGGACATCAGTTTCACTGTGGACGTTTCGGGAATGATGTGGGCGACAATGATCGTGTCGGTGTTCAGCGTGTACAATTCATCGCGGGTATCGAGCCCGATGAGCAGCATGTAATAGTCGTTTCGCCGGACTGGTTCGGCGTTTTGCTCACGCGGGTTCCCGACATTGGGCCGGTAAAAATTTTGCTCGTTTTCCGTGGAGATGATGGCGCTGGATGTGTCGATGCCGATTTTGTCGAGACTGTCGTTCACTTTCATCGCGGCATAGATGGTCCCGGCAATGGCGGCAATGAGTACGACTGCAACGGAGAGCAAAATGGCATGTTTCCTGCGCAAAGCATACACCTCGTCTGTGTAGCCGGGAATGGCTGGCTATCTCTATATTTAGACGAATGTATTGTCAAAAAGTTTCCGTTGCCAAACAAACCCTGAATTCGATAGGATGGATAAAGTGAAAGTAAAGAAAAATTTTTGGAGAACGGAGGAGAAATCGATGAACCTACAAACAAAAAAGAAATGGTGGGGGTCCCTTGCGGCGGTGTTGCTGGCCATCGCCGTAGTGGCGGCGGGATGCGGCAAATCATCGCCTGCGGCCAAGGACATTTTGCATGATGCGATGGAAGCGAGCCTGAGCATGGAAAGCTACAGCTTCAGCGGCAGCATGCAGCTCGATCTGGATGCTGCCGAAGCCATGCTGGAGCAAAATCCGGAGCTGGCCTCCATCCTGGCGATGGTGAAAAACGCGGAGCTGCGATACAAGGGAGTTTTTCAGAAGGATCCCATGCAGACAGAGGTGACGCTGGACCTGGAAATCAGGGGCGACATGAGCTTCTCCCTCTCGCTGCCGATGGTCATCACGGAGGACACTTTCTGGATCAAGATTCCGAACACCCCGCTTCTGGCCGGACTGTTCCCGCCGGAGCTGGCCGGCAAGTTCATCCGGATTTCCTTGGATGAACTGAGTGAGATGGGAGGCGGCGAGGTATCCGGTCCGGCATTGCTGGACGTGGACGCGCAGCAAAGACTTGGCCTGGAGTTGTTTAAGATCGTTGCCGACAGCTTCGACGAGAGCAAGTATTTCACTGTTTTGGACAAGAAAGAAGCGGGATTGCCGGAGGCGTCGGGAGCCGAACGCGCGGTCCAGTTCCGTTTGACCCAGGACAATGCCACGGAGGCGCTGGAAACGATTGTGAAGCAAGCTCTGCCGCAGATGCTGGACCTGCTGTCCAAGCCGGAGAACAGGCAGCTGCTGCAGCTGAATGAGGAAGATTTTGAGCAGATGAAGCAGGAATTGAGCGTCACCGATGAGGAATGGCAGGAAGCCCTCAAGGCGCTGGAGGAATCGCTGAAGCTGCATGAGTTCACCTACAAGATTGGCGTGGACAAAAACAACTTCATGACCTACCAGGACATCAAGCTGGATCTGGAACTGGTGGACGGCGAAGAAAGCTACCGGGTCGGACTCACCCTCACCAACCTCAATGAGCGGATTAATGAGAAGCCGGAGTTTGAAATCGGCATTCCGGCGGAAGAGGACTCCATCAGCCTGACGGACCTGATGGGCGGATTCGCATTTTAGTCCATGGCCGCATAAACGTTTGAAGAGCAACATGCCCGGACCCCATCGGCAATGATGGGGCGCCGGGCTTTTTATTTTCACAGGTCAATAGCAGCTTGCGGCGGGTAATAAAATTGCCCGGCATGGCCCATAATACGTACATATCAAGGCAGCATCAGCCAAAGCAGGGAACGGCCGCCTGATGGCAGTTCCCGTTCAGGAAAGGAAAGGTCGGGCTATGGACAATTTTGAGTGGACCTTGACGATTGCCCTCGGCCTCGTCGCCCTGACGGTCATTGGAGGAGTCGTGGCGGGCGTGATCTTCAGCAGGCGGATCCGGGGGGAGCAGGATGAGGACGTGAGCGGTACGAGGATCAGGCACAAGGTCATCGCCAATCCGATCTACTGGTGGTACGTCTTTTTCGTGGTCGCCGTCATTGTGGGCGTGTACGCGATTTACACATGGACCTGGATCAGGTTGTAAAGGGAGGCAGCGGCGATGGACAGGAAAACATACTACGTTTCCGTGCAGGCCGGAACCGTGCTGGAAGACAGGGAATCTGCGGCATTTGAGTTCGAGATTCAGGCGACGGAAAAAGAAGTGGAACAGCTGATGGAACTGTTCGAAGCGCGCGAGGATGCCGAAGCGAGCACCTTTCTGCGCGGCACGACACCGGGACTGCCCTATCACCAGGATCCGGAAAACGACTCCTATGACGATGCGCTATATGAGGTGTACCGGATGATCCATCGGCTCGGGACGCCGGAAACGAAGGAGCATATTGAAAAAATGGGCATTTTGCAGGACGGGCCGCGGAGAGACAAATACATGCTGCAGTAAGCTGTCAGGCGCGGCGCTTGAGCAGCTGGGCAAGGGCCTGATCGAGCGCGAGATCCATTCCGCGATCGCCTCCGTCGCCCGGAGGCGCGACCGCAGGATGCGCTCCTTCGCCCCGCGGGTCCAGCGCTGGTTGATCGTTTCCCCGGCCAGATTGACAACCGCGTCGATCGTTCCCGCCTTTTCCGGCTCCGTTCGCAGCTCCTCCCATGTCCGGCACTCGACGTTGCCCGCCTCAGCTGCTTCCGCCGGTTTGTCCGGCGTGGCTGCATCGAAAGCTGCATGTTCGGGCCGGAGCATGAGTTCAATGGACTTCGGTGAGCGCGCCTTGCGGGAAATGAGCACAATCCGGTGTCCTTCCCGGAGCCAGAATGCGGCCAAATGGCGGCCGATCAGGCCGCTTCCTCCTGCGATGGCGATGTTTAACCGGTTTCCGTCACTCATCCGGTTCCCTCCCAATCCCGATTTTTTCCCAAAATGTTCATGCCGCTTGTCCGGATTCCCGGTATAATAATATTAATGGTGATTCCATGAAGAAGGGAAGTGGCGGAATGATCGGTGAACAATTGCTCAGGGAACTGAACGCCCAAATGAATTACGAGTTTTATTCGTCCCACATCTATCTGGCGATGGCCGCTTACTGCGCCCATGAGAACTATGACGGATTCGCGCATTTTTTTGAGGTGCAGGCGGACGAGGAACGATATCATGCGATGAAAATCTACAGGTTTATCAACAGACTGGGCAGGCGGGCTGTCATTGACGGAATGGAAACCCCGAACAACGACTTCAAGTCGCTCCTGGACTGCTTTGAGCAGGCGTATGAGCACGAGCGGCAGGTGACGAGAAGGTTTTACGAGTTGTCGGACATTGCCCTGAACGAGAGGGAGCACGCGACGATCCATTTTCTGAAATGGTATATCGACGAGCAGGTGGAGGAGGAAAACCTGTTTGATTCCCTCATCCATCGGCTGAAGCGGATTGAAAATGACAAAAGCGCGCTGTTCATGCTCGATGCCGAGCTGGCCCAGCGCACCTTCGAAACGCCCGAAGATTGATTCGGGCTTTTTTGTTTGCCCGGATTGGCCGGGAAATGGCAGTTGGAAATGCACAAATGCATCAAATTTTATAGAAAAAGGACGATTGGGATTCAACTGATGCATTTTTGCACTATATTTGGCAGATTCGGCTCCAATCGCGCTTGATCTGGTGCAATTTTGCAGTATATTCAGCCGTATCGGTTCCAAACACGCTTCATGTAGTGCATATTTGCAGCATTACATTTGCTGGCCGAACCGGGAAGGGGCCCGGGAAATCAGCGGCGGTCGTCCTTCTGCGGGATGTACAGCCGCGCCCGGCGCCAACGGCCGGAGAGGAAATAGGCGGCAACCGTCAGGAAGCTGATGACGAAGCTGGCGGACACTCCCCAGGAGATGCCCTTCGGGCCGAGCCATCCGGAAAACAGCGCAACGAGAGGATAACGCAGCACCCAGAAGGAGATGATGTTGAGCACGAGCACCGCCATCATCGCTCCCGCGGAACGGGAAATGCCGTTCATCACAAAATTGAAACCGAGAAACACGTAAAGCAGCGAAACGGTTTTCAGATAGCCGTTTCCGAATTCGATGGCCTCGCGGTCGTCGGTGAACAGCCGGACAAGCCGCTCCGCACCGAAATAGCAGATCGCCCCCATGACCGCCGAAGCGGCCACTATGAGCAGCATGGCGTCCCGGGTGATCGTCCTGACCCGGTCCCATTTGCCCGCTCCGATATTTTGTCCCGCCATGCTGTTCACCACCGATCCGAGCGTCTGGCCCGGCAGCAGCATCATCGACTCGATGCGCTGCACCGCGCCGAACCCGGCCAGAACCGATTTGCCGAATCCGGCCACCACGCCCATGATCACCACCATGCCGCTGGAAACCGATATCATATGAAGGCCGCCCGGCACGCCCAGGCGGATGACCTCCAGGGCGTATTCCCTCGGCGGCCAGTAGGGCACGGAGAAGGGCACCTTCAGCTTGCGGATCGCATACACCAGGCCCCAGACAAAGGCCACTCCCTGGGACATCAGCGTGGCGATGGCGGCGCCGTGCACTCCCCAGCCGAAACCCGCGATGAACAGCGGATCCAGCACCAGATTGAGCGCCACCGCCGTGCCCACGATGTTGAGGGGGGTCCGGCTGTCCCCGAGCGCGCGCATGATCGTGCCGATAAAGTTGTAGCCGAACAGGAAAGGGATACCCGCAAAACTGATGCGCAGGTAAGCTTCCGCCATCGGCATCAGCTCCCCGGGAGTGCCGAGCCAGCGCAGGATCGTCGTGGAAGCGGTGATGCCGACCACGCCGAGGACAGCGGTAAGCATCCCCAGGATGACGACGAAGGCGTTGAGCGAATGGCGGATTCCCGTTTCATCATTGCGGCCTCTGGCCTGCGACAGAATGGTCAGCGAGGCGCTGTTCACACCGATGATGAAAGCCAGAATGGCAAAAATGACGGGAGAGGACAAGGAGACGGCGGCCAGCGCATCGGATCCGATCAGATTGCCGACCCACAGGCTGTCCACGAACTGGTAGGATGCCTGCAAAATGTTGGCGAAAAAGGTGGGCGCGGCAAAGGCGACCATCTGCTTCATGACGTGCCCTTCGGTGAAATCAAACCTGCGCTTGTCCCGCATCCTCGCATCTCCCTTCTGGATCCTTTCCCAATTATACCCGCAGCCGCCACGGGCCGCATCTCATTGCCGCACCTTACCATACTGGCGCAATGTTTCGAAAAACGCAAGTGAAACTGTTTTCATTTTCCGCAGACGGAGCATTCCCCAATTTTTGGTACTTTCCGAGGGTCGTCAACGGCAACATTTTAAATTACAATTCGTTAGTAGTATAGAGGCAATCTCTCATTGCGAATGGTTCCTGCTGATGGAACCTCCCGGATTCAACCATGCGGATGATCCGGACGGATCGCGTGAGGAAAGTCGGAGGGTCGAACGTGAAGGCTCGCATCAAACCCGTGCTGAAGAGGTTTAGCCATACAATTGCATTTTACCGGCGGGAGCATCCGTTGTTTCTGTATGCGGCGTTATTGATCTGGATCAAAACCTGGCTGGTCCAGCGCTTCATGTTCCAGCTGCCGGTGAAGGGGCCGTATCAGGAACTGATCCTGCTTCTGACCCCTGCAAGCTCCACCTTGCTGCTGCTCGCGGTTTCGCTTGTCGCCGCGGGAAAACGCCAGAGGGGAGCGGTTCTGGCCGTCAGCGCCATCACTTCGCTCGTATTGCTGGCGAACATGGTTTATTACCGGTTTTTCCATGATTTCATCACGCTGCCGGTTCTTTTTCAAGGGAGCAATGCCGGCGACCTTGGGGCGAGCATCCTGTCCCTGCTGAGTCCGTGGGATGCGCTCGTGTTTGCCGATACGGCCGTCATTGCCTGGCTTGCCTGGAGCCGCAAAACGCGGCTCGGGCCGCTCGCCGGAAAGCGGCTCCGGGCGGTTGCCATCACCGCCGTCATTCTGTTTCTTGTGAACTGGGGCCTGGCCGAGACGGTCCGGCCGCAGATCATGACCCGGACGTTTGACCGGCAGATCGTCGTCAAAAGCATCGGCCTGTACAATTACCATGTCTATGATCTGGTCTCCAGCACCAAAATGCAGACAAAAAAGGTGCTGGCCAGCGAAGCGGATGCGGAAGCCGTGGCCGACTATGCCCACCAGGGAGCCGGCGATCTGGCGAATCCGAACATGTTCGGCATCGCCAGGGGCCGCAACGTGTTCGTCATCTCCCTGGAGTCCCTGCAAAGTTTTGTGATTGGCAGCACCGTAGAGGGGCAGGAAATCACGCCGTTTTTGAACGACCTGATCGGGGAAAGCTTTTATTTTGAAAACTTCTATCATCAGACCGGGCAGGGAAAAACGTCGGACGCAGAGTTTCTCGTGGACAATTCCTTGTATCCTCTGCCGAGCGGAGCGGTCTTTTTCACCCATGCGAACAACACCTACCGGGCGACTCCGCAGGTGCTGGCCGAGTACGGGTATCATTCCGCGGTTTTCCACGCCAATGACAAGACGTTCTGGAATCGCGACCTGATGTATCAGAGCCTGGGTTACGATCAGTTTTTTGATGTCACTTATTATGAGCTGAACGAGTACAACCAGGTGGGCTGGGGGCTGAAGGACATCGACTTTTTCGAGCAGTCGATGCCGCTGTTGAGGCAGCTGCCGCAGCCGTTTTACACGAAATGGATCACGCTGACCAACCATCACCCGTTTGTGCTGGACGAAGCGGACCGTTTGCTGCCTCCTTATCCGGAATCCGGTCTGCTGGACCGCTATTTCCAGACGGCGCGCTATCTGGATGAGGCGTTGAAGCGGTTTTTCGAGCAGCTCCGGAAGGAAGGGCTGTACGAAAACTCGATCTTCATCCTGTACGGGGACCACTACGGCATTTCGTCCTTTTACCACAGGCTGGTGGCGAAATATCTGGGCATGGAGGAGATCACGCCCTTTGACGCCATTCAGCTGCAGAGGGTGCCGCTCATCATCCATATTCCCGGCGTGGAAGGCAGGACGATGAACACGGTGGCCGGGCAAATCGATGTCAAGCCGACCCTGCTCCATCTGCTGGGCATTGAGGATGAGCAGAGCATCGATTTCGGCCATGACCTGTTCTCCCTGAACAAACCGGAACTGGTCGTGCTGCGCGACGGCAGCTTCATCACAGCCGGAAATGTTTATACCCAGAATGCCTGCTATGAAAAGGCGACGGGCCAGGAGGCGGCCAATCCGGAAACATGCCTGTGGTTCCTGGAGCGGGCCGAGACAGAGCTGAAACATTCCGATGACATCATTTACGGGGACCTGCTGCGTTTTCTGCTGAAGGAAGAACCGGCAGAAGGGGCGGAAGAGGCGGAAGGATCGGAAGCGGAGCCGTCCTGGGAAGAAGGCCGCGCCGCGGAGCGGCAGATGAGCCCGGAGGATGATTTGGTGCGGCAGGCGCAGCATGCCCGGGAGGCGGCGGCCGGGGATCTGGATGCCGGAGAGAATGAATTTGATCGGCAGGAAGCCGATGAGAAGGATGCGGAGATCCTGCTGAGCATGGTAAAATAGGCGAAACATGACAATTGCCCGCTTGGAACGGAAACATGAAGGAGGTCATCCCCGCATGGAATGTCCCAGTTGTCATCATCCGCTTACTCCGCAGCACAAATTTTGTTCCGAGTGCGGGTTTCCGGTGGCCGGAACCGGGGCTGATCAGCATGACGCCTCCGAAAAAGGCACGGGAACATCCCGGCTTGCAAAGGCGGCCGGGGATTACTTGCGGTTTGTCCGGAACAGCCTGGCCGAGCCGGCCGCGTTCAGCGCCAGTCTGGGCGCGGGGGAAACAAGACATGGGTTGGCAACGGCGTTCTTCTGCTGCCTGTTCATGACCAACCTGTATTATTTTACGGCGGGAAACGTATTCACCTTTTTTATGGGGTTTCTGGACTTTGTGCCCTATCGATACGGATTTCTTTATCATTATGTCCGGCCGCTGTTCTGGATCATGGTGCTGCACGGCATCACGTCCGGCTCCGTATACGCCGCTTCACGGATCATGAAGTCGGGGCTTTCGTTTCGGGACATCCTTGCCCGCTACGGTTCCCTTCTGGCGGCGCCGGCAGTGCTGTTCGCCCTGTCGTCCTTTTTTGCCTTTGTCGGGATCTACAGGCTGGCTTCCTTTGTTTCCGCGCTGGGCATGATCGGTTGGCTGGCTGCGGCCGGGTACACCGTGTACAGCTGCGACAGAGGCAGGGAGCAGGGCGGGCTGGACCGGTTTTACGGAGCGCTGGCCGCCTTTGTGATCGCCGGGCTGTCGCTTTATTTGCTTGGCGAGCTGCTGTTTTAGCCGGAATCGTTTGGCGGCGGGAAAATCGTGCGATGGTGCTGTGCGTTGAGACTGCGGAAGGGGGCATGAGGGTGCTATGGCCGTTCGGCTTCTTGGCACGGCGGATGACTGCTGGCGGGGCGATGCGCTCGCTCCGTTTGCCCTGGAAGAGTTGGAATGCCGCCGAACGGGCGAGGACGGAGTGCCTGCGGTGCACCTGTGGCGCCATGAACGGGCGGTGGTGCTGGGCATGCGGGACCGGAAGCTGCCCGCTGCCGGAGAGGGCGTCGCCTGGCTTGAGCGTCAGGGGTACAGCGTGGGGGTGCGCCATTCCGGCGGAGCCGCGGTGCCATTGGACGAAGGCGTGCTGAACGTCACCCTGATCTTGCCGAAGGAAGCGGGACGGTTCGGGCTGCGCGGCGAGTTTCAGCTCATGGCGGATGTGATCGGCAGCGCGGTGCGGGCATGCGGTCTGGAGTTGCGCGCCGGGGAAGTGGCCGGGTCCTATTGTCCCGGCGAATTTGATCTGAGCGTGCAAGGCAGGAAATTTTGCGGCATCGCCCAGCGCCGTCTCGTGCGGTCCGTCGCCGTGCAGGCGTTTATAAACGTGACGGGATCGGGAGCTGCGCGGGCCTCCCTGATCCGCGGCTATTATGAGCGGGCCGGGGCGCAGCGCGGCGGGCGGACGGCGCAGACGCAGGCGCAGGCGCTGGAGGATCGGACAGCCCGGTCAGTTTTGCCGGGTTCAACGCAACTGCCCCCTTCGTTTTCGGTGCCGCCGCCATACCCGGATGTTCGCAAGGAAAGCACCGCGAGCCTGCAGGAACTGCTGCGGGGAGACGCGCTCACCGTGCGCGATTTTGCCGATCTGGTGAAGCGTGCGATCGGGGAGCGGCTGGGCGGACCGCTGCAGCCGTGCGAGCCGGCGGCCGGCCCCGGGGAAATCCGCTCCATGGCCGAGCTGATGCGCCGCCGATATGGCGGCTGATACGGAGCCATTTTGTGAAAATTCATGCCTTGCGCGGTCGTCAGCCGACGGCGGCGCCGATCCTTCGCATCCCGTTCCCTTTCAGGGGAACGGGATGTTCGTTTTTCCCCGGGTTTTTCCCCAAATGAGTAAGAATGTCTGCCCCGGCGCAAAATGTATACAACGAATTTCAACCGTGAACGAGGTGGGCCAGACATGGGCAGAGGAAAAACGGTACTGGTGAGGCCGGTTTCCCATGAGGTGAGGACGGAGGACGTGGCGCCGCTCCGGGTGCTCGCTCCGGATGGCACGGTGACGGATGACCGGCTGCTGCCCGAAATGGATGAGGCATCGCTGAAGGAGCTCATGCGCCGGATGGTGTTCACGCGCATCTGGGATCAGAGGGCCATCAGCCTGCAGCGGCAGGGGCGCCTTGGTTTTTACGCGCCCGTATCCGGCCAGGAAGCGTCCATGATCGGCAGCGAGTTTGCTCTGGACAAGGCGGATTTCATCTGCCCCGGCTACCGGGACATGCCGCCTCTTTATTGGCACGGGTATCCGATGCACCAGCTGTTTCTGTATTCGCGCGGCCACCAGCATGGAGGCCGGGTGCCGGAAGGAGTGGCGGCCCTCATGCCGCAGATCATCATCGGAGCGCAGATCACGCAGGCGGCGGGAGTGGCCATGGGCTTCAGGCTGCGCAGGCAGCCGAACGTCGTCATCGCCTATACGGGGGATGGCGGCTCGTCGCAGGGCGATTTTTATGAAGGGCTGAACTTTGCGGGCGTTTACCGGCTGCCGGTCATCTTTTTTGTGTCCAACAACCAATACGCGATCTCGACGCCGCTGAACCGCCAGACGGCGGCACGATCGATCGCCCACAAAGCGATTGCCGCGGGAATTCGCGGCGTTCAGGTGGACGGCATGGACGTGCTGGCCGTTTATTCGGCAGTCAGGGAAGCGGCGGACCTCGCCCGCCGGGGAGAGGGGGCGACCCTGATCGAGGCGCTGACTTACCGCTATGGGCCGCATTCCCTGTCCGGGGACGATCCGACCAAATACCGGACCAAAAAGGAGGAGGGGGAATGGGAACAGATGGACCCGCTGCTTCGCTTCCGGAACTTCCTGATGAGCCGCGGGCTGTGGTCCGAGCGGGAGGAAACGGACACGATCGAGCAGGCAAAGGAGACGGTGGCGGAGGAAATGAAAAAAGCGGAAGCGGTGGACAAAATGACCATCCCCGGCCTCATTGCTTCCATGTATGAGGAGCTGCCGCCGTATTTGCAGGAGCAGCAGAAGGGAGGAACGATGATATGGCCGAAATGACGATGATCCAGGCGATCAACGACGGGCTCAGGGTGGAGCTGGAGGCCGATCCGGACGTGCTTGTTTTTGGCGAGGACGTCGGGGTTGTGGGCGGAGTGTTCCGGGCAACGGAAGGGCTGCAGCAAATGTTTGGGGAAGAGCGGGTCTTTGACACGCCCCTGGCCGAATCGGCCATCGGCGGGCTGGCGATCGGACTGGCGGTGCAGGGGTTCCGTCCCGTGGCGGAAATCCAGTTTATCGGGTTTATGTTTGAAGCGATGGACGCCATCGCCGCCCAGGCTTCCCGCCTCCGATACCGGTCCGGCGGCCGCTACCGGGCGCCTATCGTGTTCCGCAGCCCCTTCGGACTCGGGGTGCGCGCCCCCGAGTTGCATTCGGACCCGCTGGAGGGGCTTCTCATGCAGACGCCGGGCATCAAGGTGGCCATCCCCTCCAATCCGTACGACGCCAAGGGGTTGCTCATTTCCGCCATCCGCGACAATGATCCCGTTTTTTTTCTTGAGCATATGAAACTGTACCGTTCGATTCGCGCGGAGGTGCCGGAAGGGGCCTACACGGTTCCCCTGGGAAAAGCGAACGTTGTCCGGGAAGGGAAGGATGTGACGGTCATCGCGTACGGGGCGATGGTGCACACCGCCCTGGAGGCGGCGCGGCAGTGGGAGTCGAGCCGCGGCGCGCAGGCCGAGGTCATCGATCTGAGGACGATCAGTCCGCTCGATATGGATACGATCATCGCCTCCGTGCGCAAGACGAACCGCGTGATCATCGTCCAGGAAGCCCAGCGCAGCGCCGGAGCGGCGGCGGAAATCGCGGCGCAGATCAACGAGCGGGCGATTCTTCATCTGGAGGCGCCGGTCGTGCGCGTCGCCGCGCCGGACACGGTGACGCCCTTCGGCATGATCGAAAGGGAATGGGTGCCGGACGCGGCGCGGGTTGTAGAGGCCATGCATGCGGTGATGGATTGGTGACGAATGCGTCGCGGAAGGCGAGGCGCGGAATGCGAGGAGCGGAATACGGGGCAACGGGGCATGGAATGTGGGACCGCGGAACGAATTGCGAAGATCGATTCAGGTTGCGGGGGTGTGTAGCGCTTGGCACTGTTGGAGTATCGCATGCCGGAGCTCGGCGAGGGGCTGCATGAAGGAGAAATTGTGAAGTGGCTGGTCAAGCCGGGGGATGCGATTGAGGAAGACGCCATTTTGATGGAAGTGCAGAATGACAAGGCGGTGGTGGAGGTTCCCTCACCCGTTTCCGGCATCGTCAAGGAATTGAAGGTGGCGGAGGGCGAGACTGCTGTGGTCGGGCAAACCATCGCGCTGATTGAAACCGATGCCGTAACCGAAGCGGAAGCCGGTGCGGAGACCGGTGCGGAGGCAGGTGCGTCCGGCGGAGGCGCGCACAAGGCGGCGGCGGGGGAAAACGAGGCTGGCGCAGCCGCGGAGCCCGATGATGCGGTTCGCGAACCGGATACGGCTCAGGATGCGATGCGCGGTCAAGCGGGCGCCGACTCCGGTTCTGCAGACGCGGATCGGCCATCCTCCATGGCCAAAGGAGAGGCGGAACCGGTATCCCCTCGCGGTTTGGTGCTTGCCACTCCCGCCGTGCGCAAGCTGGCCCGGGAGATGGGGGTGGCCATCGCCCAGGTGAAGGGCAGCGGGAAGCACGGAAGGATTACGCGGGAAGATGTTGTGGCCTTCGCGGAGGGATCCTCCAGGGGGGAAGCGGTACAGGCTGCAGGTGCGCCGGCTGAATCGCAAGCGCAGGCTGAGTCGCAGGCACCTGCTGCATCGCGGCTGGCGGACGCGCGTACCGGTGGCGCCGATTCCCGCCAGCAGATGGAACAGCGCGTGCCGTTCAAAGGAATTCGCAAGGCGATCGCCGCCGCCATGACCCGATCGGTGTACACGGCCCCGCATGTGACGCTCATGGATGAGGCGGATGTGACGAAGCTGGTGGAATTTCGCAGCCGGTTCAAGCCGGAGGCGGAAGAGCGGGGCATCAAGCTCACCTACCTGCCCTTTGTCGTGAAGGCGCTCATCGCCGCAGTCCGCGAGTACCCCGAGCTCAACGCGTCCCTGGACGATGAGCGGAGCGAGATCGTCTTCAAGTACCATTACGACATCGGCATCGCCACCGACACGGACCAGGGGCTCGTGGTGCCGGTCATTCGAGACGCCGATCGCAAGAGCGTCTGGATGATCGCCGCCGAAATCCGGGACCTGGCGGCCCGGGCCAGGGAGGGGCGGCTTAGTCCGGCAGAGATGAAGGGCAGCACGGTGACCATCACCAACATCGGATCGGCGGGCGGCATGTTCTTCACCCCGGTCATCAACTGGCCGGAATCCGCCATCCTCGGCATCGGGCGCATTGCGGAAAAACCGGTGGCGAAAAACGGGGAGATCCGGGTCGGGCAGGTGATGGCCCTCTCCTTGAGCTTCGATCACCGCCTGATGGACGGAGCCACGGCGCAGCGGGCGGTCAACATGATCAAACGGCTGCTGGAAGAACCCGAACGATTGGCGATGGAGGTGTAGATCGTGGTTGTGGGTGATTTTTCGCAGGATGTCGATGTGCTGGTCATCGGCGGCGGACCGGGCGGCTACGTGGCGGCCATTCGCGCGGCGCAGCTCGGAAGGAAGGTGGTGCTGGCCGAAAGAGACCGCCTCGGCGGGGTTTGCCTGAACCGCGGCTGCATTCCGTCCAAGGCGTTGATTACTGCGTCCCACCGTTATGCGCAGATGCTCCGGTCGGCGGAGTGGGGGCTTATTGCGGACCGTCCGCCGCGCATCGATTTTTCAGCGACCCAGACATGGAAGCAGGGCGTGGTGGACCGCCTCACCGGCGGGGTCGCCTCGCTGCTCAAAGCACACGGCGTGGAGGTTATTCGCGGCGAGGCGTTTTTTGCCGGCGAGGATACGGTCAGCATCAGCACGGAGCAGTCCGGTCAGAGGTACCGGTTCCACCGCTGCATACTGGCCACAGGGTCCCGCCCGGCGGAGCTTCCCGGCATTCCCTTCGGCGGGCGCGTCCTGTCCTCGACGGAAGCGCTGGAGCTCAAGGAAGTGCCGGGGAGACTCGCGGTGATCGGCGGCGGGTATATCGGCATTGAGCTCGGACAGATGTACGCACGGCTGGGCGCCCAGGTGACGATTCTGGAAGGAACGGACCGGATTTTGCCCGGATTCGGACCGGATATGACCCGGCTGGTGATGCGCCGCCTGGAGCGGGACGGCGTCCGTGTGATCACCGCGGCCAGGGTGGAAGCGGTGGAGCAGAGCGCAGGCGAGGTGCTGGTCACATACAGGACCGGTGGCACAGCCGGAAGCGGTGCCGGCAGAAATGCAAATCAAGGGAGTGACCCGGAAACCCGGCCAGCGGGAAGCGGGGACGCCGTTCGCGCCGACTACGTGCTGGTGACGGTCGGCCGGCGACCGAACACGGCGGACATGGGGTTGGAAAACCTGCCGATCCGCATGGACGAGCGCGGATACATCGAGGTGGACCGGCAGTGCCGGACGTCGCTTGAAACCGTATACGCCATTGGCGATATCGTCAAGGGACCGGCGCTTGCCCACAAGGCGTCCTATGAGGGAAAGGTCGCCGCGGAGGCGATCGCTGGCCTCGCCAGCGCCGTTGATTACCGGGTCATTCCCGCCGTGGTGTTTTCCGATCCGGAGCTGGCCAGCGCCGGGATGACGGAGGAGGAGGCGCGGAGCGCCGGGCATGACGTGGTGACCGGCGCCTTCGGCTTTGCTGCCAACGGCAGGGCGCTATCCCTCGGGGAAGCGGAAGGGCTCGTCAAATGGGTGGCGGACCGGAAGACAGGCGTCCTGCTCGGCGGGCAGGTCGCGGGGCCGGAGGCGTCGAGCCTGATCGGTGAAATCGCGCTGGCATTGGAAATGGGGGCGACGCTGGAGGATGTGGCGCTGACGATCCACGCCCATCCCACGCTGGGCGAAACGATCATGGAGGCGGCGGAAACCGCCCTCGGCCGGCCGATCCACCAGATTGTCAGAAAATGAATCAAAAACACAACCGCAATCCACCGCGCGCAGCGGAAAGCAAAATGCTTCTCTCGAGTGGTGCGAGGCGGCTGCCGGCGTGCTGAGAGAAGCATAATGCTGTTGAGACCCGGTTGATGCGGACCCTGTGAGGGTCCGATTTTTTTGGCAGATGTGAAGCAAGAAGCGCCTCGCATGCGCTTTGGCGCTGCTAAGGCGCTTATGTGATCTGACAGCTTCAGCTGTCCTGCTGCCGGCTTACTGGCCGGCTGCCTGCGCGGCAGGCGCGGGTTCATCGTAATTGCGAATGATGGATACTTCGACGCGCCGGTTTTGAGCTCTGCCGGCGGCGGTGTCGTTGGTGGCGACCGGGTGGTACTCGCCGTAACCGACCGCGCTGAAATTCTCCGGACGCAGGTTCTCATTTTGCAGCAGGATTCGCATGAAGTTGACGGCCCGTTTGACGCTCAGGTCCCAGTTGGAAGGAAACTCGCTCGTGTTGATCGGCACATTGTCCGTGTGTCCCGCCACGATCACTTCCCGGTCCTGCGACTGCTCCAGAATCTCCGAAATCGCGATGGCGACGGGAATCGCATCCGGCTTGACGACGGCGCTGCCGGAATCAAACAGCGCCCGGTCATTGATCGTGATCTTCAGCTGCTCGCTGTCCAGCTCCGTTTGCAGCAGCTCGGTCAGCTGGTTCTGCTCGATATACGCGTCGATGTTGTCCTTGATGCGCTGCAGCTCCTGCGTTTCCTGCACAAATTTCTGCAGGGCGGGGTCATTGGTGTCCAAATCCTGACCTTCATTGGACCGCCTCAGTCCCGTTTCGGTCAGCGGCACGACGGCGGATGGCTCGAATATGCTCGTTCCGCCCTGGAACGCGGTGTTGAGCGAGCGGCTCAATTCCTCGAATTTTTTCTGGTCAATCTGGCTGGACGCAAACAGGACGATGAAGAGAGCAAGAAGCAACGTCAGGATGTCTGCGTACGGAATCAGCCACAGTTCGCTGGTATGCGCGTCTTCATGCTCCCGATTGCGCTTGCTCACCGGTCAAAACGCCCCTCTCGTTCCGCTGTTTCTCCTCTTCGGCATACCGTTCTTCAGGGGAGAGGAAAATGGAAAGCTTCTGATTGATCGCAATCGTGGAAACGCCGGACTGGATGGACAGCAGCCCTTCCACCATCATCAATTTGATCTCGACTTCCTTTTTGGAAAGCTGTCTCAGCTTGTTGGCAATTGGATGCCACAACACGTATCCGCTGAAAATCCCGAACAGGGTCGCCACGAAGGCCGCGGCAATGGCCTGGCCGAGGACGCTGATGTCGTTCAGGTTGCCCAGGGCGGCGATGAGCCCGATGACAGCGCCCAATACCCCGAGGGTGGGAGCGTAGGTTCCCGCCTGGGAGAAAATGAGGGATCCGGTTTTGTGGCGTTCTTCCATGGCCGCGATGTCTTCCATCAGCACATCGCGGACGAAATCGTGGTCATTGCCGTCAATGATCATGCGCATGCCGTTGCGCAGGAAGGGATCGTCGATTTCCTCCACCCGATTTTCCAGCGCAAGCAGCCCTTCTCTCCTCGTAATGGTCGCCCATTCCATGAACAGCCGGATGATTTCCTGCTTGGAAATGAGCTGCTGCTTGGTAAAAGCGATCTTGATCAGCTTCGGGATTTTCTTCAAATCCGATCCGGGAAAGGCGATGGTGACAGATGCGGCCGTCCCCACAAAAATAATGACAATCGCCGCGGGGTTATACAGGATGCTCAGAGAAGCGCCCTTCAGCAACAATGCAGCGACAATAGCGACAACACCAATGATCAAACCTATGAACGTCGATCTTTCCATCGTCCTGACTCTCCTTCATTGCAAGCAATCGTAAAATTGGTGCGCATTCCCAAACTATGATCATCATTCTATTCGACAATCGCGGTACAAAATCCTGCCAATGCGGCACCTTTTCAGAAATGCGAACAATTTCACAAAAATGTTTGCGCGGCCGCCCATGGTACCAACAGAAAGTTCGTAGTTACCGCCCAGGAGAATTATGGTATGATGGATTCATATCAGGGCAACACCAGGTTGCTATTTGAAAGAGAGGGAACTCTATGGCCAGGCGGAAACCGCTCAAGCCGCGGATAGAGAGGATTCCTTCGGCAAAGCAAGCGGCCGCCGGTCTGGTGGCGGCCGCCCTGGCTGCGTCGGCTGCCTCTCCCATCTCGGCTGAAGAATACCGAACCCTGCTGCAAGGACAAACCATTCTGTTCGACACGTCCCTGTTTTCCGACACGTCTGTCATCCAGCTGGATTCGATTGTGTACGACCAAACGTATCTGGATAAGTATGGGACCGACCCCTTCCGGCTGAAGGCCATCCAGCCGACGGCTTCCACGCTGGTAACCCTGTACGGGCTGGATGAGTTTGACCAGACGGTGACGGAGTCGGTTTATGTCGAAATTGTGGAGAATGCGGCCCCGATCCATTTTTATGACAATCTGGGAGGGGATCCGGAGATTTCCTTCCGACCGGGCGGCCAGGGGGATCTGATGCTGATGTTCTACGATCCGGACCTCCAGTCGTTTCCGGATGCGGAACAGTTGACCTACTCCGTGACCGGCCTTCCCGAATTCATCGACTACGAGTTTTTCGTATTTGGCGGCCAATCTTCCTTTGTCTATTTTTACGCGGACGAATCGGCCGTCCCCGGCACCTATCCGGCGACCCTGACAGCCACGGATATCGGAGGCAACCAGACATCCGTGAACGTCAACATCCAGGTGAACCCTCCCTTCGAACCGCGCAATCCCTATTTGTATATGAATACGACGTTGTTCGATGAAGTGCCCATCTGGTTGCTGTATTTTCAGTTCCTCGGAGAAGACTTCAGCGGTGAATTTATCCCGTACATGTTTGAAATCGAGCATGAGTACGGCAGCGATGTGCAATTATTTCAGGATGACCTGGAGTCCGGCAGACTGTCCTTCGCGAAGGCCGGAACCTACGATCTGTTGATCTACGGGCGCAATGCGGTGGATGACAGCCGTTCCCTGCCGGTCAAGGCCCGCTTTGAGGTGGATGAGCATTACGCGGTCTACGGCAGCCCGTCTCTGTTAAACATTTCTTCAGCAGGCAGTCCGGTTCAACCGAGCGATGAAATGCTTATTGTTTATGGCAATCTGCCGGGCGCTGTCTACCTGATGCCGTATGAGGAGGGCTATGTCCCGACCGTGGAAGACCTGGAATTCCGGTATGAGACTGATGCTGCCCTCAAAATTCCGTTGGGGCAAGGCGAAGGGTTTTACGAGGCCGGATTTACTCCGGATGATTATAACCTGCAAGAGGGATGGTACTCTCTCTACATTGCCGGCGACGGCCAGATCCAGTATGCGAAGCATTTCATGTTTGCGGGAGATGACATTTCCATCGACGACATTTTGAACTATTACGACATGCCGGTCTATCCGCCGGACGATGAGTTGATGCTGCAGGTGCTTCTCCGGAGCATCACGACGGTCGTAGATACGGATACGCTGTAGAAGATGAGCGGATCTGTCATGAACAGCGATTCGAATCGCAAGTCCGTAAGCTTTTCCGGCAGCCCGTTTTCCAGCCGGTTTTCCCCGCCGCCTGGCCATGAGCCAATCGTTTCCGCTCTCAGACAGAAGCAATACCGCACTGCCGAACGGCTGGCGCTTGACCTGCTTCAGAGTTCTCCACTGTCCGCCCAGCTGTGGTGCTGGCTTGGGGAAGCGCTGCTCCATCAGGGATTCGGGAAGGCGGCGCGCCGGGTGTTTGACCGCGCCTGGCTGCTGGACCCCTTCGCCGCCTGGACGGAAACTGCTTATCGCGCCCTGGAGCGGACACCGCCGGGAGCCGACAGGCCGGATATTGAAGAGTTGCTGGCCGTTCCGGAAACGAAGGTGACGGCGGCGGTGCTCGTCCGGGACGAGAAGGAGCGCATTGTCCGCTGCCTCAACAGCCTGCTGGCGGCGGTGGACGAGATCGTCGTCATCGATACGGGATCCTGCGACGGCACGGTGGATCAGGTTCGCGCCCTGTTTCCCGGGGTGAAGCTGGTCGAAATCGGCTGGGACAATGATTTTGCCGCCGCGCGCAACGCCGGACTGAAGCACTGCAGCGGCGAGTGGGTGCTCTGGGTCGACGCGGACGAATACCTGCATCCCGATGACGTCCCGAATGTCCGCACGGCAGCCGGACTGTTCCGGGGACATGCGCCGGCCGCGTTGCTGTGCATCGGGCAGATCAACGAGCTGCGCAAGGGAGACGCGCGAACGAACTACTCGATGGTGCGCATGTTTGAGACGGACCGCCCATTCCGCTTTTTCGGCCGGGTGCATGAACAGGTGGAATATGCTGGCGAATCCGCATACGGAAACGCAAACGGATCCGCCGCCGGATCGGCCGCCGGAGCCTCAGTCGAAGCGGCATCTGCAGCGGAGAACACGGCCGGTTCCACAGCCGGAGCCGCGGTCCACTTGTCTGTACGCATCCGGGTGTTTCATGACGGGTATGCCCCGGAGGTGATGCGGGACAAAAACAAATGGCAGCGAAACATTGAACTGCTGAAACAATCGATTGCCGAGGACTCGGAAAATCCCGCGTGGTGGTTTTTCCTGGCGCGGGAAACGATGGGACTGGGCGACAGGGAATTGGCGCTGGATTTTTTCCGCACCGCGGAAAGGCTCGCGGAGCGGGAGCCTGCCTTTGCCCGAAAAACGGAGATGTACATGCATATGGCCGGCATCTGTTCCGCCGGCCAGGATTGGACGGCGGCGGAACAGTATTGCCGCAAGGCTCTGGCGTTGGAGCCCGAATACCCGGACGCCCATTTTTTGCTGGCGCAAATCCGGTTGAGGCAGTCCGCGGAACTGATGCGGGAAGCGGAACAATGCGTGCGCCGCGCACGGGAGTCGGCGGCAGTCTACCGGGGGGCGGCTCCGGCTGACGATGGCATCCCGAGATGGAAGGCGGGTTCGATGCTCGGCGATCTGGCGCTGAGAAGCGGCAATCTCGCCCAGGCCAAGGCGCTGTATGCCGCCTTGCACCGGCGGAATCCGGACACTCCCGGGATCCGGGAGAAGCTCGCGTACATTGAAGGCCAGCGGCGGCAGCTGAACGCGGACGGCAGCCCTTAGCTGTGAGCGCGTATGGCGGGCGCCGAGGTGCAGACCGGAGGTGCAAACGCGCATGGCTGCCTGGAGCCGTGAACACGTACACCTGCCTGGAACTTTAACGGAACTGAAAGACCTTATTTCGGGCAAATAACGGTGATTTTTGATGTTAACGGAAATAAAAGACCTTATTGCCCAGAAATTATCCAACTTATGGTAATTTCGTGGATCATAAGGTCTTCTGGTTCCGTTAGAACATCCGATCAGCCCCGAAGGATCAAAATAAGGTCTCTCAGTTCCGTTTGGAGCGGCCCGGTGTCCCATCAGAACTGTTCCGTATCCTTCAATTGCTGCTCCATGTCCTTCGCCGGGTCGTACACCATACAGTAAAAGCTGAGGGTGCCTTTTTCCGTCGGTTTTTCATATTGATCTGTGATGATGAAGCCCGCTTTTTCGTAGGTTTTGATCGCCCGGATGTTGGTGGTGATCACCTCCAGGTCGATTTCCTTTCCGGGAGCCTCCCTCTGCGCCGTCCTGACGATCGCCCGGACAAAGGACGCGCCATACCCCTTGCCGCACAGATCCGGCCTCATCCCCAGCCCGAGCCGGGTGACGTTGATCATCGGAAACAGCTGGGCAAAGCCGCACAATCCATAGCCCTCCGCCGTCACCGACCGGTACTGCTGGCGCCGGATATCCGGGTTGGCGAATTCGTAACCGGTTTTGACCATGTTGCTCCACGAATTCCAGTTATACATGTCATACGGCGGCTCATAGCGCCACCGGCATATTTCCATCGCATGCTCCTCGGTCATGGGCCCGACGGCGAAAACAGGAACCTCCCGGCTTCCGTTTCCAACGGATAAGCTGTTGTTCCATCGGTTCATGGTCCAGATCCCTCCCGGTTTCGGTCATTGGGCCCCGGACAAATGGGCGCCTATTCGTTGTTCTCCACGGACGGCCGAATTCCTTCATGAGAACGAAAAACCGATCCTGCCTTTGGACGACGAATTCTTGCCTCCGGCTAATGCTCCGGCAGCCGACGCCTGTCACCCAATACCAGCCTTGATTGCGCCTTGGGGCGGAACGGCGGCCAAAACTCCGATGGCGGAACAAAACCGCCAGCGAATTCGAAAAGGAACCGCTGGCGGTTCCCTGTTTCAGCGCAGAAGCCGGCGCCCCTCGCGTCACAGCCCCGTCCGGGAAGCCCAAAGCTGGTGCTGGGAGCTGATTTCCCACAGGCTCAAAAGCACCCGCGCGAGCGGATAAGCCTGGTGCGCAATGACGGCGGCGAGGCCGGCGGCAAACACGGTGACGGACGCTCCCGCCACAAGGGCGAGAAGCCCGGCGGCGAAGACGGCCAGGCGGATGCCGACGGCGCTCAGCGCATGCCGGACCATCACGCCCAGCGGCTGGAGAAGGCCGGTCCGGCCGGCGATGCCGAACTGGACGTACATGGCCGCAAGATCCAGCGCCGCCCAATACAGTCCGTACGCCGCCAGGACGGGAAGCATCTGAACGGCGGCCTCCTCCAGCCGGATGTCGCCGGAGAGCAGCGCGCTTTCGGCGTGGGGAAAGAGCCAGATGAGCGGCAGCAGCATCAGCGCCATCCGCACGAAATAAACGCCCGCAAAGGCCGCGCCGAAGCGGCGGATTCCCGCGATGAAGGAGCGTTTTCCGTCCACATGGGTTTGATGGATCTGGTGCCAGATGCCGGCGTTGAGCAGCGGAGTCAGCGCCATACGGGCGAGCAGGATGAGGAGCAGCATCCACAGATACGGATGGGCAAGATCGGTCTTGAACAGTTGAAACTGGCTTTCCGCCCAGAACAGCGAGTTCATCTGCAACGGCATGTCTTTCCCCGGATACCGGTGCATGACGGGGACCACGACATCCTGCACCATGCGGTAAAGCGCAAAGCCCCAGGCAAACTGGTACAGAAACAGAAACACGATCAGAAACGGATTCCACAGCGTCATTTTCCAGCCTTGAGCCAGATGCTTCATCATGCCAACCACCTACCATGCGACCGAGCCGATCAGCGTCTCGATCAGTCTGTTGATGAGAATCGTCCACTGGATTCGGTGTTTTTCATCGATTTCAGATTTGTAGAAATTGTTGATGTGCCTGTTTTCGAGGATCAGCTCGTAATCCGGATCGGCCAGCGCCCAGACGACCGGCGACCGGCTCACGACTTTCAGCTCCGCTTTGCCGCCGCTGCCGTCCCACTTCAGGTCGGAGGTGCTGCCGTCGGCCAGTTTTACGCGGATGACGGTCGGCTCGGGGATGCCGGCGCGGGCTTCCACCACGATGCGGCTTTCATAGGCCGTTTGTCCGTCCGCCGTGACGGGCTGCACCGCGATGCCGGCGATCGCGACATCGGCCATGGAACCGCCGTACACATAGCGCCGGAAGTATTCATCCCAATCCTGGCGGGTGACGGATTCCAACGTGTTCTGGAAATCGGCTGTGGTCGGGTGCCGGAATTTCCAGTTCTGGAAATACGTCCTCATCACCCGGGCCATCGCCGTTTCCCCGATTTTCCGCTCGATGTCGAGCAGCACCAGCTTGCTTCTGAGATACACATTTTCCGCGTAATGGTCGTGGCTGTCATACAGCCATCCGGCCTGCTTCAGCGGCGCCGGGTTGGTGATGAAGCTCGATTCCAGCAGCCGGTTGGGCGTCACTCCGTATTCCGCGCGCATCAGTTTGTCTTCAATGTAGGAGGTGAACCCCTCGTCCAGCCAGGCCTCCTCGAATTCGTTGTTGGCCACCATGCCGTACCAGAACTGATGGCCGATTTCGTGGACGACAACTCTCTCCAGCTCCAGGCCGGGATTCGGGTCATCGGCGCTCCAGGCGGTGATGAGCGTCGGGTATTCCATCCCCCCCGCTCCCGAGGCCCCCGGTGGAGGAACGACGATGGACAGGGTGGAGTAGGGGTACTCGCCGTACCATTTGGCAAAGGCGGACAGCGCCTTTTTGGCGGCCTGCAGGTAACGGGTTTTCAGATGCTCATGGCGCGGATCCAGGTACAGCTTGATTTTGACCCCGGGAACCTGCTCCGCTGAATACGGCTCTTCCACATAGATGAAATGGGGCGAGGCGGCCCATGCGAAATCGTGGACATCCTCGGCGTAAAAACGGTACGTTTTGGTGTTCCCCTGTACCGCCGCCGGCTTGACCGGAAATCCGGTGGCCGCCACGGTGTAATCGGCGGGCACCTCGATCTGCACGTTGTACAATCCGAAATCGGCGTAAAACTCCGTGTTCCCGTGATACTGGTGCATGTTCCAGCCTTCCGAGCCGCGCCCGCGCATGCCTTTGGGTTCATAGACGGCGAATTTCGGGAACCACTGGCCGGCCATGACAAAATCTTCGTGATACCCCATCCGCGCGTACACCTGCGGCATCCGTACCGAGAAGCTGACATGCAGGGTCACTTCCTCCCCCGGATAAACCGGTTCGTACAGGCGCAGCACCGCCAGCGTCCGGTCATGGCCGTTTCCGTCGTCGGGCTGGACAAACTGCAGCCGCGCGCTCAAATCCTCGCCGTCGGCGCTCGTGACGCTGTGAATGATCATTTCGCCGGAATTGCCCTGCGGCGAACGGTCGCTCCTCAGCGCGCCGCCGGATTCCCGGTTGAAGGTGGTGTTCATGGAGGCGAAGGCGTTCGGGTACAGGTGCAGCACGAGCTCCTGGACGGGAACGGTGCCGGGATGCTTCCAGATCATCATCTGCTTGCCGTTCAGCGTCCGGTTTTCCTCATCCCAGGCCACATGGATGTGGTATTCCACGACATGCTGGCTTAAGGGCGCCGGCGCGGGGGGATCGGGCGCTTCCGGCACCTTCACGGGTTGCGGCGTCTTGTTTGCCTGCGGAGCATTCGCGGACCGGGACGCGTCCGCAGCTTCGTGGGAAGGGGCATCCCTATGCCGCGATGGAACAGACGGGTCCCGGTCGGGGGCGGGAAGCGTGAACCACAGCACGGCCAGCGCCGCCAGAAATGCCATGGAGGCATAGAAATATCGTCTCGGGGTATCGGGCATGTCGGATCACCTCATCAGACTGGCGTCAAGCGTCTATGGCATGTATATGCGGGCAAGTCCACAAATAGTCATGTCCCCCGGGACAATTTTCCGGCCAGGCTCCGCGACGCGATGCGCGATGTGATATAATAGTGCCGAAAGGAGTTCGATCATCGAACATGAGCGAAACGCAAGGCAAACCGAAACCGACCTTCAACATCGTATCCGGCAAGTCCAGCCACAAGGGATTCGGCGCCGGATCCATCGATCTGAGCAATCTGTCCAGCATCATCATCGACGGCGATGAGGCGTATATCGATCTCGGGGCGATCCATGCCAAAAGCCGGGTGGAGCGGGGCATCAAGTTTTCCATGAACAAGGAGGACGTGCCCAACGGCCGCCAGTGCTGGGTCGTGTGGGTGGCGGTGGATCGTACCGAAGAGGGGCCCTATTATGCGGGTGTGACAGCCTGCGAAATGCTGATCGACAGCGAGGCCAGAAAAGGGTGGAAGATCCTTGCGGACCACGTCAACCTGATGGACCGGGCGCTGAAGAGGCGAATCATTCTGGACGGCCTGGGCAGCAAGGAAAGGACCCTGCTCAAGCAAGTGCTGATCGGGCACAATGCCGAATGGTGGGAGCGTTCCGGCGACGAGCTGAAGCGGCAGCTGGAATCGTGAGCGGTCTGGCGGGACATCAGCCCGGCGGGACAGGAGCCGTTTTTTTTCGTCATCTGTGCTAGCGTCCATTCCCCCCGTATATTTCCCCCATAAGATGTATTGCATCTCAAAGAAAGGGGAGATACAAATGGGCGCAGTTGCAGGTGCAGGTTATGGCGGATTCTGGACCAGCACGGGAACGATCCTCGTCCTGTACATCTTGCTGGTTATCATCCTCCGCACGGTGTTTGTGTTCTAAGACGCCGTTTTTCCCGACATTCAGCGTGAAAGGAGGGGGATCAGCATGGGCGCGGTAGGAGCTCACGGCGGCTTCTGGACCAGCACGGGAACGATTCTCGTTTTGTTCATCCTTCTTGTCATTGTGAGCCGCACGGTCTTTTTCGGTTGATGACGCAACAGCATAGCCTGACGGAAGGAACGGTCTCCATCATGGAGGCCGTTTTTGCACTTGCCGCGCCGCAGTCCGCGGGTGGGCGACCCGCATGTTGTATTTTTCCGAAAATAAAGTAAAATTGGAAGTAGTTTGGGAACAAGTTGGAAAATAACGCCATAGGATGGATGTTTGAAAGCGTTTTAAAAAGGAGGCGCAGCGGAATGGAAGTTGTGGACGGTCATCATCTGCTGCATTACGTGGAGAACAGCATCCTGTCGCAAATGATCGACGAACATCCCACGTTTGGCGCCTTCGCCGCCGATTCGGACGGCCGCATCGCTTTTGCCAATGACAGGTTTCTGGAACAGGTCGGAATGGGCAGGGAGGAGCTCCTGCGCTCTTCGATTCAGGATCTGTTCGATACCGAGGTGCTTGACCTGAAGAAACTTTGGAAACAGGCGGAAAAAGGGCTGTCTCCGCCCGTTGAATGCTTCACCAGTTCGCCGTTGCCGCTGTGCAGGCGGCTGTCCCTCAGGTTTTTTCCAATCATGGAAGAGGACCGGATGATCGGGCTGCTCGGACTGTGCCACGAACCGGCCGATTCCAGGTTTCTGATGGATCCGGCATCGGAGACGGCGCAAAGGATCGAGCTGCTGTTTCGGGTCCTGGCGGAACATACGAGCGACCTGATCGCCGTATTCAATCTCGATTGCAAATTCGTCTTTGCCTCCCCGACCTATTTTGATCTGCTCGGATATTCCTCCTACGAAATCATCGGACGGGACGTCCGGGAATTTGTCCATCCCCAGGATATGCCCGCGCTGAGGCAGAAGTTCAAGGACATGATCATTGCCCGCAAGGCGTTTGACATCCAGTTCCGCCACACAAAACGGCACGGGGATGACCTGGAGGTGGAGGGGAATTTCAAACCCCTGATCGATGAGCATGGGCGGGTGGAGTTGATCGTTTGCTTCCTGAGGGACGTGAACGAAAGGAGACGGACGGAGGAATTGTACCGCCAGACGGAAAAGCTGTCTCTGGCCGGCCAGCTGGCGGCGGGGATGGCCCACGAAATCCGCAATCCGCTCACGGCGATCAAGGGGTTCGTGCAGCTTCTGGAAAAAAGGGACACCGCGGAGGAGAACAAGCGGTATTACCATATCATCACATCGGAACTGAACCGAATTGAGGTCATTCTGAACGAACTCCTGGTGCTGGCGAAGCCACAGGCTGTTTTTTATGACCATCACAGTCTGAACGCGATTATTCACGATGTGGTCACCATCTGCGAGAGCCAGGCGATTCTGAAAAACGTGGAAATCCGCCTGACGCCCGGCCGCATGATCCCGTGGATTCGCTGCGACGCCAACCAGCTGAAGCAGGTGTTCATCAACATCGTGAAAAACGGCATCGATGCGATGCCGAACGGAGGGCTGCTGCAGATCGAAATCCAGAAATACAACGATGACGGGGTCGTGGTCCACGTGACAGACCAGGGAAGCGGCATTCCGGAGGAACTGCTGGACAAGCTGGGCACGCCGTTTTTCACCACGAAGGAGAAGGGAACGGGGCTCGGGCTCATGGTCAGTTACAAAATCATCGAGGAGCACCGGGGTCGGATCGAAATCAGAAGCAAGGTGGGAAGGGGCACCAAGGTGAGCGTGTTTTTGCCGTTGGTTTGAGGGGAAAAGCTGACAGCCCCGGGTTTGATCCCGGGGCTGTTTTTTGCGCTGCGCCGCTATCCCAGCTATTCGGCTTTTTTCGCCTTTCGTTCGACCAGGCTCTGGATCCAGGGGGTGAGATCCTCCTTGATCTTGCGGATCAGCTCCTCCTTGCTGATGCCCCTCGCCTCGGCGATTTCCACGAGGGATTTGCCCTGCTTCCATTCCTCGATCAGTTCGTCGCGGGTCATGCCCAGCATGGAGGCGAGCTGGTCGGGATTCGGTACCGGACGGTGCCTTTGCTCGTACAGCTTGCGGTGGATGAGATGGCGCAGGTGCTCGTCCATGTCGGATTTCAGCCTTTTCGCCTTGGCTTTATCCAGCCTGCCCTCCTTGACGGCCTCGTCGATCTTTTGCTTGTACAGGTTTTTCAGCTTGTTCAGAAGCTCCTTCTCGCTGATCCCCTTTTCCGCGGCAATTTCCGCCAGCGTTTTGTCCTTCAGCGCCTGGGCCAGCTCCGATTCGCTCATCCCCAGCATTTTGGCAACTTCACTGAATATGGTGCTGCGCAAAAAGCCGTGATGGCGGTGATGATGGCCATCCCAGATGTGGAGCTCGCCAATTCCCGGCACATCCGGTTGTCCGGCCGCATGCCCGTCCGCATGCCCTTCCGGATGTCCGCCGCCGTGCCATCCCTCCGGGTGCACGGTTTTGGCCGCGATTGCGGACGCGGGCAGCGCCGCCATGACCGTCATGGCCGCCAGCGCCGCCAGGGCAAACGCAAGGGCGGTGTTTGCGAATCTTCTTTTCATGTGCTTCTCACCTCTTGTTGTCCTGATGTTCTTTCCTGACTATGATTGCCCATTTTGGTTCGAAACATTTGCCCGGGAAGGAACTTTTTGCAACACCCGCGTCCGCATCCGTTATAATGTTCGGTAGAATGGAGAAGGCAAAGTTTTTTCAGAACGGAAAGGATATGGGGTGAGAGCTTTGATCAGAGTGCTGTTTGTCTGCCTGGGCAACATTTGCCGGTCGCCGATGGCCGAGGCGGTGTTTCGCCACAAGGTGGAAAAGAGAGGACTTCAGGACCGCATTGCCGTCGATTCCGCGGGCACGAGCGGCTGGCATGCCGGAGAGCCCCCGCATGACGGCACAAGAAAGGTGCTGGAGCGGCACGGGATCAGTTATGAGGGGATGGCCGCCCGGCAGGTGAGCCGCAATGATTTCCGGCAGTTTCAATACATTCTGGCCATGGACAGCGACAATCTGGAAACGCTGCGGGCGATGGCCGAAAACAGCCCGACCGGGCCAAACGAACCGCGCCTGCTCCGATTCCTGGAACTGACACCCGACTGCGGCCTGACCGATGTGCCGGATCCGTACTACACCGGCAACTTCAAGCAGGTGTACGATCTGATCGACCGCGGCTGCGACGCCCTTCTGGACTGGATCGTGCGGAACGAGGGGCTGGAGGGCAAATAGAATCGCGCATGGCGTCACCCGGTCCGCTTTTTCCCGCACATGTTCTTTGGTATAATGAGGAATTATATTCACCGCAGCAGATGAGATTTTGTTTTGGAAAGGTCGGATGAGTCATGGACGCGCCTGCGCATACGGGTTCCAATTTTATCAGATCGATCGTGCTGGAGGATGTGCGATCGGGCAGGACGAAACAGGTCGTCACCCGCTTCCCTCCGGAGCCGAACGGATACCTGCACATCGGCCACGCCAAGTCGATCTGCCTCAACTTCGAACTGGCCGACGAGTTCGGCGGCAAAACGAACCTGCGCTTTGACGACACCAACCCGCTGAAGGAAGACACGGAATACGTCAACGCCATCATGGAAGACGTCCGATGGCTCGGCTTTGAGTGGGACGGCCTGTATTTCGCTTCCGACTATTTTGAAGAAATGTACCAGAGGGCTGTGCTGCTGATCAAAAAAGGAAAGGCGTACGTGGACGACTCCAGCCCGGAGGAGATCCGCGAGATGCGCGGAACGCTGACGGAACCGGGACGGGAGAGCCCTTACCGCAACCGTTCGGTGGAGGAAAACCTGGATTTGTTTGCGCGGATGCGCAAAGGGGAATTTCCCGACGGGTCAAAGGTGCTCCGGGCGAAGATCGACATGGCCTCGCCCAACATCAACATGCGCGATCCCGTCCTGTATCGGATCGCCCACGCCGTCCACCACAGGACGGGGGACAGGTGGTGCATTTACCCGATGTATGACTTCGCCCATCCGATCAGCGACGCCCTGGAAGGAATCTCCCACAGCATCTGCACGCTGGAATTCGAGGACCATCGCCCGCTTTACGACTGGGTCATTCGAGAGTGCGAAATGGAGTGGGTTCCGCGGCAGTACGAGTTTGCCCGCCTGGATTTGACGCAGACGGTCATGAGCAAGCGCAAACTCAAGCTGCTCGTGGACGAGGGCGTCGTCGACGGGTGGGATGATCCGCGCATGCCCACCATCGCGGGAATGCGGCGCCGCGGCTACACGCCGGAGGCCATCCGCGCCTTTGCCCGGGAGATCGGCGTTTCCAAGAGCAACTCCAAGGTCGATGTGCGCATGCTCGAGCATTTCATCCGCGAGGATCTGAAGCTGAAGGCTCCGCGCACGATGGGGGTCTTGCGGCCGCTCAAGCTGGTGATCGTCAACTGGCCGGAAGGGCAGGTCGAATGGCTGGACGCCGAAAACAATCCGGAAAACCCGGACATGGGAACACGAAAAATTCCCTTTGGGCGGGAAATCTACATCGAGCGGGACGACTTCATGGAAAACCCGCCGCCCAAATACTTCCGCCTGTTTCCGGGCAATGAGGTGCGCCTGAAGCACGCCTATTTCGTCAAATGCGTGGACGTGATCAAGGACGAGGCGGGAAATGTGACGGAAATCCACTGCACCTACGATCCGGAAACGAAGAGCGGCAGAGGGTTCACCG
>Ga0207866_1000855_pt1 | contig 36555 bp, 35 predicted proteins | sample HigsolmetaAR203D_FD_184835 | JGI IMG/M metagenome (GOLD analysis project Ga0207866, IMG submission 184835) | Ionic liquid and high solid enriched microbial communities from the Joint BioEnergy Institute, USA - AR20-3-D (SPAdes) (version 2) ...
GAAAAGGATTGAGATGGCGAGAAAGACTGGCAAGCGGCCGGTCGCCGTGGCGCCTGTGCCGACGGTGACGCCGCTCGACTTCATGATCGAGGCCTATTGCGACCCCTCATTGCCCTTCGGCGACCGGTTGCGGGCGGCGATCGCGGCTGCGCCCTTCATCCATCGGCGCCAGCCGCAGGCCGGCGGCGGGGAGGTGCCGGACCACGTCCATTGCCGGCCGGACGTGGCACCGAGACCTGATGGAAGCATGGCTTGCTGCCGGCAATGAGATCGCCGTTTTCGATCTGCCGGCGCCTGCGGTGCCTTCATCGGTTACCCCGCTTCAGGCTCGGAAGGTGCTCCGGCAGGCGGGGATAAGGGATTAGGTCGAGGCGCACATCGCCACACTTACCGAAGCTGAGCAGGATGCTTGGGCATATGCCCTGCGGATCGAAACGAATCATCCACGTTGAACGCTACAGCGATGGCTCAGGGTTTATCGCCGGAAGAGGTTGACGACCTCTTCCGGTTGGTGGCGACACTGTCGCGTCGATCAGCAGAGCGAGAGGGTGTGCCTTGATACTCAACACCGTCTCAGGGCAAAAGGTACGACCCCCGGTAGACGCCGCTCGTCTAACGGGTCCTAGTCTAGCGGGCGGAAGTCAGCGTCCGGTAAACTCGCTTGGCTAGGGGGAAGATTGCTGGCGGTAGCACCTGCTTTGCGATGCGTTTTAGTCCCAAACGAACTCTTGGCTTTTGCAGAAATTCCTTAGGGTAGAAATCGTATGCGAAGTTCTCCGGGGTATAGGCAAGGCTCTGCAGTGGGAGTGGGGCAGCCAATTCTTCTTGTGCTACCCGAGCCTGCTCAATGAGTGAAAAGGCCGCTTCGATGGTATCACTCTCGGCAAATCCATTCTCGACCAGCCATTCCCTCTCAGGAGTACCGACATCACCAGCCATCGCTTGGTCTATGGTTCGAAGCAAGCCGCTGCCAATAAAATGGAATACTCCGTAGCCGTTATGGGGGCCGAAATCAGCGATGATTGCGGTCGGGACCCCCATACTAATCGATTCGACAGCGGCCGTGCTCGCCAAGGTGAGATGGAGATCCGCGGTCTCCAACGCTTCAGACATTGGGCCGTAGGCAAACAACAAATTCCGCGGATGCCGAACTCTCAGTTCCGAGAATATTTTTTCGTAGTGATAAGGCTCGGGATGAACGGTTTGGGAGTCTGGCGGCATCCGAAGTTTTATCACGAACGTGTCATCAGGATACCGGCAAGCAGCCTCAGTGAGCTTCCGGAGGATGTACTTGCGTTCCTCTCGCTTACTGGGCCAGCTTGGCTGTGTTGAGAAAACAATTCGGCGACCACTGTTTGGGGTTGTCCGGAAGGTCCGATTCGATCTTTGCGGCGCAAAGATGTATCCAGTCTTACAGATCGGTGACGGATCGTAACCCATCATGCGCGAAATGCGCTGTGCTTCCTCAAGGTCCCTTTTGGTGTTGACGCAGATTACGTCGGCTCCCTGCCTAGTAGTGATTCCCGTCACAAGTTGCATGGATATGCCGGGGAAGCCCGTGACGATGATTGGTCGACGGTCTGGTCGCTTATCCTCTATCCAACGGGCCACACCTCGATGCATCAGTGCAAAGAGCGGAGGGGTCAGGATCGTAAAAATCACATCGTACTGAGAGAGATCGTAGCGGTTGGAGAGGTCCGCTAACGGTGCCGTAGTGTATTCGGCGTTTATCCCCATGTTGCGAAGTATGGCTTGGTTCAGATCGTGCCCCGCGTCCGAGGGGGCGTAGATTTCAATCTGCGCCTTATCGCCTGCATACAACCGCGCGAATGTATGGCACCATTTCACATGGGAGTCGGCACTCGCCAAGACGAGAGCCTTCGTTGTCGCGCGGCTCGAATTTTGATCGTGCGGCTGATCGGCCGAATATTCATGCAGATCGCTTATTTCGATATCGTTAGGCATGATTTGCTAAATTTCAGCGCAATTCCGAAGGGGGTGAACTCTCACCGTGGGCTACACACTTGTTGAGTTCTTAGCTAAAGGCGTATACCAAACGCAACATTGACGGACATGTTCTAATCCAAAATACGCATCCGATTGTTGTGGGGCCGATCTCTGCGCAACTGCAGTGTTTACGGCCGCATGTCAGAATACGTCGAGGCACGAGCCGACAAGATTTCGCAGGGACACCAAAACGAAAATATCCGTGCATAGATGGTCGGAGAAGTCGGGAAACGAAGTATTTGCGATTTCAGACAATCCCGAGCATCCGAGCGATCTTTCTCGCTGGTTTGAGCGCGATCGGTGGAAGCCACGTCTTAACCAAGGAGCGAGCGTTCCGGGTGTTTTTTGGACGTCCAGTTCGTTGACTCGCCTGCGATGAGGAGAATGCAGCAGAGCCCTTGACCGCCTTCTCTCTCGCAGCAAGAAAGGGAGCGTCAATGAGCGCTGGCTTTTCCTCAACCTTTTGGCAAACGGCTTCGTATATTGCTCGGGCTGGCTCGGTGCCGTGATGCTGGAAAGTCGAAAGCCACTGCGGACTGGGGCTACCAATATCGTCAGCGGAAATCTGCGCGAAAGTACGTATCAGGCCCGATCCAACGAATATGTGATTGCCGAACCGCTCGCTCAGGCCAGCGTCTGCGATGATGGCCGTGCGGACGCCTTGAGCGATTGCTTCAATTGCGGCCGTCGATGAGACGGTAAGTAGCAAGTCTGTTGTCGGCAGCAGGCTAGCGATTGGTGTATAGTCAATCCGTAAGTTGCCGGGGAGTGTTCGAGACAAAAAGAACTTCTCAGGGGGAAACTTCCCTTTGTGGTATGAGCTTTCTCCAGGACGGTGGCGTGGCTTGACGAGAACCGAACGCGTCGGATGTTTCTGCGCATACTCTAGTAGGTTCTGATAAATGAGCTGGCGGTCCGAAGGTGAGCTAGGAATCGCCATCTGATCAGCAAATACTACATTTTTTATCGGTCCGGATTTCTGATGGGCAATTCCATTACCAATTATGGCAAGTCCTGTTATGGCGAGGTTTGACGTAGTGATCCCCAATTCCATGGCGGCATCGGAATATATTTTATAGTCGTATGGGGAGTTCACGCAAATCAGGTCGGCGGCGGCTCGGTGGAGATAGCCACCGAGATGGCTGACAATCACCATCCCGACATACGCGCTGACAATAATCGGGCGATTTGGCGGGTTCCTCTTTATATGGTCACGCAAAGCAAAAATGTACTGTTCGGAAATAGCGCCTGGCGTGAGAAAGAACACGACATCGTGCGTCGCCCAAAATTCGACAGAAGAATAGCCATTGCCGAAGGTGACTTCCGAAGGGTTAACCCCTGCGTCGGCCATTTGCGCGGGAGAAATATCGGCATGCTCTGAGGGGGCGAAGAAGGAGACAGACCATCCGTTATCCCGAAACAGCTTTGAGGTCGCGGCCGCCCATTTGAATTGGGAATCGTGGGCAACGACAAAAACAGCTTTCATGGGATAATCTCTATTCACGGTATTGGGACGCTGATAGCGCTGCTTTAGCCGATATTGGTCATCAAGTAAAATGCCGGTGTCCGGAATCCCTGGCTGTCCCGGGTAAGCGCCGGTCGGCCGAATTTCTTCGTCCGAACATCGGTTACGCTTGACGCGGCCAGGCCGCGCCAGAGATCCCATCGCACAGTCGTGCAGGAGGTAGCGATGTAAACGCGGACACGCAACTCGATCCTTCGTTCTCAGCCGCCCGATGGGCGGCTTTCTTGTTTCTGGAGGCCCCCCGTGGATGATCTCACGCGCTACCTGCCCGGATGGCTCGAGGCTACGCCGGCGATTGCCGGCATCCTTGGCCGGGCGCTCTATCATTTCGACCAGGTGCGCCGTGGGCGGCGGCCGGCCGTCGGCGTACTGCTGGCCTGCGAACTCGCGATCGCGCTGCCGATGGGCTATGTGGGCAAGGGCGTCGTCTCCTATGCCGGGCTGACGGGCGATGCCGCCTTCGCCGGCACGATCGTCATCGCCTATCTGGGGCCGCGCGTCATCGAAATCATGGTCGGCCGCTGGCTCGACCGCCGGCTGCCTCCGCCGCCGGCCCCGCCTTCGCCGCCGGTGCCGCCGGCTCAATCCTGACCGTCGATCCCAGGCCGCCTCCGGGCGGCCTTCTTGCTTCGGAGTGACTGACATGATGGGGCGATATTACGACCACTATTCCGAAATCCCGGCCGGGCACTGGCCGTGGCGGCATTTCAGGCCGGCCGAGATCGCCTGCAGGGGCGATGGCGCGATCCTGGTGCAGGACGAAGCCATGCATCGGCTGGAAGCGCTGCGCGAGCGCCTGGGGCAGCCGTTGGTGGTCGCAAGCGGCTATCGCTCGCCCTGGTACAACCGGAAGGTGGGCGGGGCCGAGCGGTCCCAGCACATGGCCGGCAATGCCTTCGACATAAGCCTGCGCGACGGCCTGACGATTGAGGATCTGGTCGGCGCGGCGAAGGCCGTCGGCTTCACCGGCATCGGCCGGTACCGGACCTTCGTCCATGTCGATGTCGGGCCGGCACGCGAATGGGTCGGCTGATCTCGATCGCCGGCCGGCTGCTGCCCTCTTGGCGGTGGCTTGCGGCCGGCGCGGTGCTGATCGCGGTCGCGGCCGGCGGGGTCTGGCTGCGCTCCGTCATCGCGGAACGCGACGAACTGCGGACGCGGGCCGCGGCGCTAGAGGCGGATCTGCACATGCGGGACCGCCTCATCATCCTGCAGCGCGATGCGATCGCCGCCGCGGATGCCGACCGCGCCCGGGCCGATGCCGCCGACCGAAACCTCCAGGCCGCAAGGGAGCGGGTGCTGCGCGCACCCGAGACGGACGATGCGCCTATTGCCCCTGTGCTCATTGATGCTCTGCGCAGCCTGCGCGAACAGCGTTCCGCCGCCGCCGCCCCTTGAGATTCCGGCCCAGCTTCTCCATTGCCGGCCGGCGCCCGACGTGCCGGGGGAGGGGGCGACGCAGCGGGACCTCGCCCTCTTCATCCTCGACCTGGATGCGGCCGGGGCGGACTGCCGGGCGAAGCTGGGGGCGGTGAGGGGGATCGTTGGGAGCCGGGGCCCCCAATGCCTCCGGCAATGCCGGCAGGGGTGAAGGCAAGCGCCGGCTCTCTTGGCATCCGGCGAGGGGGGCTGTGCGGCGCCCTTGTCGTCCGACGGAACCTCGGCCGAGCGGGGTGGTTCGCGAGAGATCGGATGATGGAGTGAGAGGAGTCCGGACATGCGGCCGCCGACCCGACGACGACTTCCCCTGTCCGGCGGGAAGGAGCTGTCCTTCCTCACGGCCAGCGAGGCGTCGAGGCCTGCCGCTCTGCTTCTCCACGGCTTTCCCAGCGCCGCCCGGGGACGACACGACGCCTTCTTCGATCTCGCTGAAGTCCTCTCGTGGATGCAGGACCTACCCCGGATGGAGGCACACATCTTCGATGCCGCCCACATGCTGCTCGAGACCCATGCGCCTGCGGCCGCCGCGCTCATGCTGGATTTTCTGCGGCGCGCTCGGCCGGATCGCAGGAGCGCGGGCGCGTCTCGCTGACCTCGAGCAAGGAGGCCGGCGGGGCGCGCCCGCAGTTGCCGATCCTACCAGGAGAGGCGGAGCCCGGCGCGGAGGGCGTGAGCGGCTTCGCCGCCGCCGAGCGAGGCGCCGTAGCCGAGCTGCCAGGTGGTGCCGCCCCCGGTGGTCGCGCTCACCCCCAGCGCCAGCTCGGCCGTGTCGCGGGCGGCGTCGGCCCCGGCCACCCGGAAGCCGATGTCGGGGGCGCCGGCGAAGGCGGCGTCGACCACCCGCTCGGTGTCGCCGAACTCGTGCCGCCAGGTGAGCGCCGCCGCCGGCGTCACCGCCAGCCCGGCGGCGGTGGCGAAGGGCCGGGCGACGGCGAGGCCGAGCCGGCCCTGCACCGACTCCACCGTCTCCGCCCCGACCTCCAGCCCGGCCGCCCCGGCCCCGGTTTCGGCGAAGCCGTCCCGGTGCAGCCGGACATAGGCCAGGCTGGCCCGCGGCGTCACCTGCCAGGCGCCGTGGTCGAGCCGGTAGCCGGCGCCGAGCCGGGCCGAGATCTCGTGGCCGTCGGCCTCGCCCTCGGCCCGGCGGGCGAGGGCGCCGAAGGCCAGGCGCCGCTCGCTCTCATAGTCGCTGCGCCCGGCGCCGAGCGCGCCGTCCAGCACCAGCCGCCCGCCCGCCGGCTGCCAGGCGCCGTAGAGCCCGGCCCGCACCGTGTCGACCGTGCCGTCCTCGCCCGCGCCGTGGTCGAGCCGGCTGCGGCCATAGCCGAGCGCCAGCCCGAGCGTCGCCTCGGCGCCGACCCGCCAGCCGAGCCCGGCGACCACGCCGCCGCCGCGATGGTCGAAGCCGGCGGCGTTGCCGTCGCCGTCGACCGTGCCGCCGGTGCCATAGGCCGTGGCCCACAGCCCGGTCCCGGCCGCCGGGTCGGCCGCCGCCTGCAGGGCGCCGTCGAACCGCGCCTGGTCGAGCAGCTGCACGGTCGGGACGGCGGCCAGCCCGGCGCCGCCGAGCCGGTCGAAGGCGGCCCTGGCCTCGGCCGCCGACAGCCCGGCCACGGCGCCGAGCAGGGTGGCGTAGTCGCCGGCCGCCCCGGCCGATCCGGCGTCGAGCGCCCCGGCCACCGCCCGCTGGTTCGGCGTGCGGGCGACATCGGCGAAGGCGACGGCGTTGCGGGTCAGGCGCAGCGTGACGTCGGTCGCGCCATAGAGCAGCGACGGGTCGAGGAAGGCCGAGGCGCTGGTCACCGCGTCGAAGCTGCCGCTGAGGCTGTCGGCGGTCAGGATCGTGTAGTCGGTCTGGGCGGCGTAGTCGCCGGGCGCGGGCAGGACCCGGACCGTGCCGGCCAGCGTCGCCGGGCCGTCGACCTCGATGCGGTCGGACTGGCCGGCGGCGTCGACCTCGACCTCGTAGACCGATCCGGCGTTGAAGGTCAGCGGCCCGGTGACGGCCATGGTGCCGATCGAGTTGCCCGGGGCCAGGGTGCCGTGATTGTCGATGCCGCCGAGAAAGCTGCCGCTGCCGCCGAGCACGGCGCCGGCGCCGACCGTGGCGAGGCCGGCGAGCGTGCCGTTGATCCGCAGCGTGCCGGCATTGACGATGGTCTGGCCGCCATGGGCGAGATTGCCGGCGAGGATGGCGGTGCCGGCGCCGGTCTTGACCAGGTCGCCGCTGCCGCCGATGTCGCCGGCATAGCTGCCGTCGGCCGCCTGGTTCAGGACCAGGGCGCCGCCGGCGGCGATGCTGACATTACCGCGCAGGCTCTCTGCCGCGGCCTGCAGCACGCCGGCGATCTCGATTTCGCCGTCATAGGCCTGGAGGGCGGTGAAGGTGAGGGTGCCGTCGCCGTTGACGCGCACGCCGCCGGCGCCGGAGATGACGCCGGTATAGGTGCCGTCGGTGTCCTGCTCGAAGGTCAGGAAGGCGCCGCTGTCGACCGTCACGTCGCCGGGCAGGCTGTCGGTATCGACCACCAGCTCGCCGCCCAGCACCAGGGTGCCGCCGGTATAGCTGTTCAGGCCGGTCAGCTTGAGCGTGCCGGCGCCGTCCTTGGTGAGCTGGCCGGGGCCGGAGATGATGCCGGCATGGGTCAGGGTCGTGCCGGCCTCGGTCTCGAAGGTGCCGCCGCCGGGGCCGAGCGTCGTGGTGCGGGGGATGGTGAAGCTGGCGGTGGTGCGCAGCGTGCCGCCGTCGAAGCTGAGCCCGCCGGCCGCGTCGCCGAGACGGGCGTTGGTGGCGACTACCAGCGTGCCGCCATTGATCGCCGTGCCGCCGGCATAGCTGTTCAGGCCGGTCAGCGTCAGCGTGCCGGCGCCAAGCTTGGTCAGGCCGCCGGTGCCGCCCAGCGCCGCCTCGATGCCGATATCGAAGGTGTTGCTGTCGATGAAGGCGCCGCCATCCGCGACCGTCACGTCGCCGGGGGCGAAGCCGAACATGAAATTGGCCTGGTCCATTGTGGCCCGCAACAGGCCGCCGTCCAGCGTGAACGTCGCGCCGCCGCTTCCCCTGACCATCTGCCTCATGGCCAGCACGCCGCGCGCGCCCTCGGTGCCGGCAAGGGTCAGCGTCCCGTTGGCGTCGGCCCCGGCCCCCATCCCTACGGTCCAGGTGTTGACCGTGCCGCCGTCCTCGATCGTCATCACGCCGGTGCCGAGATTGCCGATTAGGAGACCGCCGAGATCCAAGGTCGACCCGTTGCCGGTGACGGTGACGGTGCCGGCGCCGTTCGTTCCGCCGATAAAGCCGGTCGTAGCGCTGACCGTGCCGCCGTCCTCGATCGTCAGCGTGCCGGTGCCGGAATCGCCGACATTCATCGTGCCGGTCTGTTCCCAGGACCCGCCGGTGACGGTGACGGTACCGTTGCCCAGCGGACCCTTACCGATAAAACTGATCGTATTGCTGACCGTGCCGCCATTGCCGATTATCAGCGTGCCGGTGCCGAGATCGCCGACTGTGAGGGTGTTGTTGATAGTCCACGGGCTGGTCTCATCGCCGGGCACCGTGACTTCGCTGCCGCCGTCGATGATCACCTGGCCCCGCACCGCCCCGGCGCTCAGAATCAGGGTCAGCACGGAGACGGTGGCGAGCAGGGCAGGCCGGTGCCGTCCTCGGGAGCCGGCGGCCCGTTCGATAGTCAAGCCAAATCCGACCGGCGGCCGGCCGTTGCCGGCCGCGCCGATGATTCCCATATTCTGCATCACGCCCCTCCGCGGCAGTCGACCTAATGTTCCCCGACCGCTCATCCCCGAGAGGCTTCTGCAGGACGTGATCGGCGCGCGCGGCCGATGAGCACGCGCCGTAAATTCGGGGGAGGGTATGTGCGGCGAACGCCAGCTTGTAAAGCGTCAATTTATCATGTTATCGCGCGTGCGAAGCGGCGGCTCACCCGCGACCGACCCGGGCAATAGGGCGATGCCTCGGCCGCGGCCCATAACGGATGGTTCCGGAAGACGCGTGACATGGTCGGATGCGGCGAAATGGCCGCTCGCCTGGCAGCCTGCTTGATGGTCGGGGCGTGCGGCGGGGCCCGGGCAGAACGCCGATTCCGGGGGGCTTCGTCAAGCCGGGGTCAGCGGTTCGACCAGGCAGGGTTCGTCGATTCGGACATCGTTGACGCGGTCGGAAACCGGCCAGATCCGCATGCGGTCCGAGGGATAGGGATGGAGTAGGCCCAGCGGATCGCGATGGTCCGCCGTCTCGCCCAGCCAGGTCGGCCAGTCGGCCTCGTCCAGGATCACCGGCATGCGGTCGTGCAGCGGCGCCAGGAGCGGGTTCGCCGCCGTGGTGATGATGGTGAAGGTCCGCACCCATTCACCGGATGAGGGATCCCGCCAGTTTTCCCACAGGCCGGCCAGGGCCATCGTCCGGCCGCTCTTGAGGGCGACGGCATAGGGCTGTTTGCGCGCGCGCTCCCGCTTCCATTCGTAGAACAGGTCGGCCGGCACGAGGCAGCGGCGCTTCCAGAAGGCCTGACGGAACGAGGCCTTGGTCTCGATCCCCTCGGCCCGGGCGTTGATGAGCTTGTGGCCGATGCTGAGATCCTTGGCCCAATGCGGGACCAGACCCCAGCGCAGGAGATCGAGGCTGCGCTCCCTGGTCTCCGGATTGAAGCGCACGACGGGCAGGATCTGTGTCGGTGCAGCGTTCCAGTGCGGACGGATGTTGGCGAGCGGGTTCTTCGTCGTGAACGAGAATTCGAGCCCCTTTGGATCCGTATGGATGGCGTAGCGGCCGCACATGAGGCAAGGATAGCCGAGGGAGACCCCCTTGGCCAGCTACGGGCCGGCGGCGCCGGATCGATCCGACGCCGGTCCGCGTCAGCCCGGCTCCATCCCTTGCGGTTCGTCCACCCGGTGGATTGCGGGCGCCGACCGGAGAGCCAGGAGATATCGCGCCAGCATGACGAGGGCGATCGCCACGCAGAGGTGATAGAGCGCGGTCGTGACCAGATAGAAGGTCGTCTGCCGGAACGTGTAATAGGACCAGACGCAGAGCCAGAGATAGGCCATGGTCGCGAGGAACGAGGACGAGTTCCTGACATAGAGCCGGTGCAGCACCCCGAGAAGGCCGCCGACCACCGCCCCCCGCACGATCGCGCCGAGGATGCCGCCATTGACCACCGACTGGGCAAGCGCGCCGAAGGCCCGGCCGACGCTCGGATCCTCGACCTGCAGGATCTCGCGCAGGAACCAGATACTGTAGTCGCTCTTGGGAAAGGGCAGGAGCTGCTGCGGGATCGGCCGGGTCCATTCCGACTGAAGCACGTTCCAGGGTACCGACAACTCGCCGGCGCGCCCGGCGAGCAGCAGGGCATTTGACCAGATCACCTGGAACTCGTTCGCCGTCACGAGACCGACGGCGCTGTAGTTGCGGATATATCCGTAGGCAAGCAGACCGCCCAGCCCGACCGCGGCGACGGCCGCCGCCTCGGCCAGCCGGAACGGCCGCACGGAGTGATGCCAGGCGATGGCGCTGCCCAGCAGGACGATGGCAAGCGGCGTCCTCGTATTGGTGAAGAGGACGACCAGCGCTGCCTCGCCCACCGCCCAGAGGGCGAGGACGGTCCACATCCGCCGCTGGACCAGGACGAAGGCCAGGAAAAGCTTGAGCGTCAGCACCACGTCCTCCAGATGCCCGATCACCTGCAGGACGAGAAGCGAAATGCCCGGCGGCTTCGCCTGCGCCAGCAGGTCCATCGGGTCCGCGCCGTAGGCCACGAGAGTCGCGACGACGATGCCGGCGACCGCCAGAAGGGGAAGCAGGATGGCGGCGAGCGGGCCGGGCGGGGCGCGACGCGGCCGCGGCGCGCCATAGGTGACCGCGACATAGGCGGCGGCAAGGGCCGAGATATAGGCGAAGCTCATCCACCCGACATAGATGACCGTCTCCTCGCGCGGCGGGTTTTCGTAGATCACCTTGACGCTGCTGGGCGAGAATTGCCCGCCGGCGAGCCCGTAGAGGATCGGGGGCAGGACGGCGTAGAGCGTGGATACCGTGATGCAGACCGCGCCCGCGTCGAAGACCGGCAGTTGACCCCGGTCGTCCCATATGATGCCGATGGCCCAGGCGGCCACGACCAAGGCAAGGATCGCCGGCGCGACCAGGGGGGCGGTGAACTGGCAGATGCCGTAGAGGGCGAGCCCGACGAGGCACGAGGCGGCCAGGCACTTCAGCCCCATGCCGACTCGCGGGATCTGCAGATTCTGCGGAACCATCGCCTTCCCCCGTGACGCCTTCCCGGAACCGCCGGCGCCGCCGAAGGCGTGCCGGAAGCGGAGGCCGCATCGTGCCTCTGGTTCTTGGCTATCGTTGCGCAATAATGGATCGCGACGATGGCAATGTCGTTTCCTGACATTAAGGATTGATTTCGCGATCCGGGCAAGGCAGTCGAGCGGCGGAGGCCTTATCGAAGGGCGTCCGGCGGCCGGGGAGGTCGGACATTGGCAATGGCATCGCAGTTGCGCACCCATACCTCGAGCCTGCCGCCGGACTGGGCGCTGCAGCCCGCGAAGGCGGCGCATCGCAAGGTCTGGGACCTGCTGGGGGCGCCGCTGCGCATGGTCGTGCTTCCCGACGAGGCGTCGGAAAGGATCGGTCTCACTTCGCTCAGGGCCGAGCGGATGGCGGCCGTGCTGCCCGAGCTGAAGGGGCGGGTCCTCGACGTGGGCGCCGGGGACAACGTGCTCCTGAAGCTCTATCGCCGGCGCGCGGCCGGCCTTTCGGCCGCCAAGCTGGCCGACGCCGAGGCGAGCGTCGGCGTCGACGTCATCGACTGGGGAGGCGGGTGCCGGATCGTCCGCTCCTCCGCCGAACTCCCGTTCCCCGCCGCCAGCTTCGACACGGTCGCCTTCGTCGCCTGCCTCAACCACATCCCCGAGCGTCGGGAGGCCCTGCGGGAGGCCCGGCGCGTGCTGCGCCCCGGCGGTCGCGTCGTGGCGACGATGATCGGCCGCTTCATCGGAGACATCGGCCATCGGCTGTGGTGGTACTCGGAAGACAAGCATCGCGACGTCGCCGACGGCGAAGTCATGGGCATGAACCGGGACGAGGTGGTCGGACTGCTTCGGGAGGCGGGTTTCGGGAGGGTGAGGACCCGCGGCTTCGTCTATGGCCTGAATACCCTTTACGTCGCCGAAGGCTGACCCGGCGTCCGCGACCGGAGACGACAGGCAATGTGCGGAGTAGCCGGGATCTTCAACCTGGACGGCCGGCCGGTCTCCCGGCCATCGATCGAACGGATGACCGACGCGCTGGCCCATCGCGGGCCGGACGGCGCCGGCATCTGGATCGACGGCGCGATCGGGCTCGGCCATCGGCGGCTGGCGATCCGCGACCTGAGCGAACGGGGGCGGCAGCCGATGACCGACCGCACGGGACGGATCACGGTGACCTACAATGGCGAGATCTACAACGACCGGGCGCTCAGGCAACGCCTGGCAGGAGAGGCGGGCGAGCCGTTCCGGAGCAGCTGCGACAGCGAAGTCATCGGTCCCGCCTACAGGCATTGGGGCCGCGCGGCCTTCGATCGCTTCCGGGGCATGTTCGCCATCGGGCTCTGGGACGCGGAGCGGGGCGAACTCGTGCTCGCGCGGGATCCAGTCGGGATCAAGCCGCTCTATTTCGCCGAAGTCGGCCGGTCGATCCGCTTCGCGAGCGAGGTGAAGGCGCTGCTCGAGCTTCCCGACCAGCCGTTCCGGCTGGAGGCGCAGGCGCTCCAGACATATCTGGCCCAGGGCTATCCCGGGCCGGAGCGGACCCTGCTCTCCGGCATACGCCCGGTCCCGCCGGGCTGCATGCTCGTCGCCAGCCGGCACGGATGGCGGGTCGAGCGCTACTGGCAGCCCCGTCGCACCGGCGATCTGACCGACCTCGACGAAGCGTTGGAAGGCTTCGCCGGCCTCTGGCAGTCCGTCGTCCGGGATCACCTGGTGAGCGATGTCCCGGTCGGCCTTCTCTTGAGTGCCGGGATCGACAGCTCCCTGATCGCCGCGGGCCTCTGCGGCCGGGACGGCGTTTCCGCGTTCACCGCCTCTTTCGCGCGGGAGGAATTCGACGAGGCACCTCAGGCGCAGGCGATCGCGGAACGCCTCAATGTTCCCCACCGGACGGTCGCCGTCGACGGCGAAGGCGACGTCGCCGGCCGCTTCCTGTCGGTCGTGCATCATTATGACGGTCAATGCGCGGATTCCAGCGGGTTCGCATTCCACGCCGTGTGCGAGGCGGCCGGCCGCCATGCGAAGGTCGTCCTGACCGGGGACGGTGCGGACGAGTTCTTCGGCGGCTACGAGACCTATCGGGCAAGCCGTCTCGCCGGCGGTTTGCGTCCGATCCTTCCGCCCGGGCTCCTCCGGCTCGGTGCGGGCATGCTCGCCCGGGCAGGGCGGGGGGGTGAACGCCGCGTCTCGGCCGGGGAAAAGCTGTTCCGATGGATGAGCGGCATCGCCGCCGCGCCCGACTGCCCGCACCCGCAATGGCGGCGCTATGCCTTCCCGCACCACCTCGACCTGCTTGCCGCAGACGCGCTGAGGGACGCCGTCGGCGGAGCGGATCCGCTTTCCGACTATGCCGGCGCGGTGCGGGGCGCGCCGGGCGGGGTGGTCGACCGCTGCCTCCTCGCCGACCAGCGCTACTACCTGCCGGGCGATCTTCTCGTGAAGTCCGACGCCATGAGCATGGCCCACGGCATCGAGATCCGCGTTCCGTTCCTCGACCGCCGGATCATGGAGTTCGCCGGCCGGCTGTCCGCGGACCTCCTCACGCCCCTTCGCGGCCCGGACAAGCGCTTCCTCCGGGCTGCCCTGGCGCGGGAGGGCCTGCCGTCCTGGGTCGCGACGAAGCGGAAGAGCGGCTTCAACGTGCCGGTCGCGCATCTCCTCCGCACCGGCCTGCGGCCGCTGGGCCAAAACCTGCTCGACCGGAACGCCGACCTTGCCGCCCCGTTCCTTCGACCGGATGGCGTCCGGCGGCTGTGGCGGGAACATCAGGAACGAAAGGCCAATCACGGCTACGTCCTGTGGACGCTGCTGACCCTTGCGGCATGGCTGTCCCGCGAAAGCGCGAAAACGGATCACGTTCGTTCGAGGGCATCATGACCGCCATCCCGTTGCCGATCGAAGAGCGCCTCAGCATCGTCATCCCCGCCTACAACGAGGAGCAGGGGATAGGGCCGACGCTGAGGGATCTGCTGGCAAGGCTGCCGCGCGCCGAAATCATCGTCGTCGACGACGGCTCGACCGACCGGACGGCCGATGTCGTGGCGGAATTTCCGGAGGTGATCCTGGTCCAGCACCCGTTCAACCGGGGCTACGGCGGCGCCCTCAAGACCGGCATGACCGTGGCGTCCCGCGAATTCGTCGCCTGGTTCGACGCCGACAACGAACACCGGGTCGACGACCTTGTCGCCATGGCCGAACGCCTCGCCGCCGAGCGGGTCGCCGCCATCATCGCCCAGCGCAGCCGATCCGGACCGTCGCCCCTGCGCAACTGGGGCAAGGCGCTCATCCGCATGCTCGCCAGGTCCCTCGATTTCCGCGCCGGCAAGGACATCAACTGCGGGCTCCGGGTATTCCGCCGGGAGGTCATCCTCCATTACCAGTCATTGCTGCCGAACGGCTTCAGCGCCAGCATCACCAGCACGATCATCATGCTGGAACGGGGCTACCCGGTGGCGTTCCACCCGGTGGAGCTGAACCGGCGCATCGGCACCAGCAAGGTCAGGGTCGGGGACGGTCTGATGGCGATGATGCTGGTCTTGAGGATCGTCATGCTGTTCGCGCCGCTGCGGATCTTCCTGCGCGTCGGCCTGCCGCTGGCCGTCTTCGGGCTCTGCTACGGCGTGATCTCGGCTCTCATCACCGGGCGCGGGGTGCCGACCGGCGCCGTCGGCGTCACGCTCGGCGGCGGGCTCACCTGCTTCTTCGGCCTGATCGCGGACCAGATCAGCCAGATGCGGCTTGCCGGCTACGACCAGCCCATCTACCGGATCCGGGCCGGGCGCGCGCAGGGCGACGTCCGGGCGCCGGACCGGCAAGGCGTTCCGTGACGCCGCCGGACCGGTCGTCCCGCCACCCTCAGGTCGTTCCGGGCGGGACGGGACCGAGGGCGGTCATCCGGAATCCGGCCGACCGGGTGGTGATCGCGGCGCTTCTCCTCGTCGCGATCACCTGCCAATGGCTGGTACTCGAGAGCCACGGCCGTCCGGCCGTGATCCATAACGCGGACGCCGGACTGGTCAGCAGCTTCGTCGCCGGCTGGCTGCATCCGGAACGCTTCGCCCAGGATTTCGTCCTGGACGAAAAGGCGAACTACGCCTTCTACGTCGCGGTCAACCTCGTCTACGTGGCGGGGTTGAGCCTGCTGACGGACGATATCGGAACGGCATATCTGCTGCTCTATCTCCCGCTCGTGCTTTTCCAGCTCGTCGGGTTCTACCTGCTTGGCCGCTATATCCTGGGCAGCCGCTTCTGGTCGGTCGTGCTGGCCTGCCTGACCTTCCCCCCGATCTGGGTCTGGGGCGGCGAGCTGTGGGGAACGCATCTCCTGCCGCTGACGCGGATGACCTTCGGCGGGGCGCTCCCCCTTCTGCTCCTACTTTTTCTCCGGTTCGGCAGCCGGTCGGAGCATCTGCCCTGGCTGTTCGGCCTCTGCGGCGCCAGCGTCTACCTGCATCCGGTGAGCGCGCCCACCGTCGCCGTCGGCTTGAGCCTTGCGTCCTTCGCCCGCGTTCCGGACCGGCGCTCGGTCCTGCCGCATCTCGGCAGGCTCGCGCTCGGCGCGCTCGTCTTCGCGGTTGTCGTCGCGCCCTTCGCCATCGTCCTCTATCTGGGATCGGCGGGGGAGGACGATGCCCCGGCCGGCGCCGCCCTTCCGGCCGTGGAGGAGGCGAAGGCGATGTTCGCGGAGCGCACGGGATCCGAATACTATGATGCCGGGCTCGCCATCCGTCAGATGATCGACCGGATGAGCGGGCGACCGGCCGTGGTCTGGCTTTTCGGGCTTGCCGCGTTCTTCGCCGTTCCGCTCCTCGACCGGCGGCGGACCAGGCTCTGCCTGTTCCTGGGGCTGTTCCTCGCGGGCATCGTCCTGGGCTCGGCCGGGATCGCCGTCGCGGACCAGGCGTTCGCGGCGGCGTCGGGACGGCAGCCCCTGCAGCTCGACCTGATCCGCAACCTGCGCTTCGTCTATCCCGTGCTGCTCGTTGGGCTGGTCCTTGCGGGCGCTGAGCTGCACCGGATGCTGGGCGGGTGGCGGGTCGTCGCGGTCGGGCTGCCGGTCGTCGCCGTCGCCTTCACGCTCTACTGGTGGCGGGTTCTGCCCAACCGGTTGACCGATGCGATCGGCATCGGCGCGATCCCGGAGATGTACAGGACCTACGACCCCGAGGCGTCGGAGATCCTGGCCGCGATGAAGGCGCTGCCGGCCGGCCGAGGCGTCCTGCCTCTCACGGGCGAGGAAACCGGGCTTGCGGTCCGCTACGCGGCGCTGCAGCCCGTCGTCTATCTGGAAAAGGACGGCAATGCGCTCTTCTACAGCGGCAGCCCGCGGCGGGTCGAATGGGCGGAGCGGCGTCGTCTCGTGACGGCACTTTACGCCAGCGCCGATCGGGATCTGGCCGCACGCAATCTGCGGCAGGTCATCGACCGCACCGGGGCGAAATACGTGCTCCTGCAGACGGGCCACCCGCCGGCCGCCGTGGCCGAGGCGGCAAGGGGCGCCGGGCCGGTCGTGCTGGAACGCGGGCGGTGGCTCCTGATCCGGGTGGCGTCGCAAGGGGGCTGACCCGGTCAGCCCGGCTTGCGCCCGATCACGGTCCATGAGTAGCCGTGGCGATGATGGACGCGCACGTCCTCGAAGCCCGCCGCCTCGAGCAGCGCCACGGCCTCATCCCGTCGATAGTAGCGGGCATAGGCCGGATTCAGCTGGTCGTAGATGATCAGGTGCCGCTTCGCCCGGTCGACCTTCGACAGCACGTTCAGCACATAGTCCCGGAGCGGCAGCGGCAGGCGGCGGCAGAGGACGATATAGAGATCGAGCACGCGGTTCAGCCCGGCGCAGAGACGCGACAGAACGCGATCGGGAAGCCGCCGGGTGAGGATGCGGAGCGCGCCGAAGACCGCGAGATAGGCTTCATTCCCCTCGCGTCCGTAAAGCCAGACCAGCATCCGCCCGCCCGGGCGCAGGGTCCCGAAGGCCGCCCGCACGATCGGTGCCGGGTCGACTACGTGGTGCAGCACGCCGATCGACACGACGAGATCGAGATCCTCTCCCGGCGGAAGGCGGTCGCCCGAGGCGTGCAGGATCGTGACCCGGTCCCGCCGGTCTCTGGTGTTCTCTTCAAGGACATGGACGGCGTCGGACGGCTCGACGGCGATGACCGAGGCAGCGCCGGCGTCCAGCAGCATGTTGACGATGCGGCCCGTGCCGCTGCCGATATCGGCGATCCGGGCCCCGGCGATCTCGTTCACCGGCAGCAGCGGCTGCAGCAGGTCGGCCAGCATGTCGAGCGAGCCGTAATAGCCGCTGTTGTCGGTGTGAACCGTCCATTGCCGCCCGAAATCGGCGATCGTCCGGCGGTCCGTTTCCGTTAGCCTGTCGTCGGTCGAGGCTCGCATCCGGGCAGGGTCCCCATGCTGCGGCGCCGTTTCAGGAAGGGTTCCAGAGATGGCGCGGAAGGGCAAGATGATCCTCGGGCGCGGCGCCCCCGCCGGATGTCATCCGTCCCGGCGCCTGCCGAAGATCATGGCCGCCAGCCGAGCCAGTTTCCGGGGCCCGAAGGGTTTCCGCAGCTGCGGGATCTTGCGGTATTCTTCGGGGAAGATGCTGGGGTCGTGGCCGGTCGCGAAGATGAACGGCACGTTCCGCGACTGCAGGCATTCGGCGATCGGATAGGCCGCCTTGCCGCCAAGCCCGACGTCCAGGATGGCGCCGTCCAACTCCGCTACCTGGGCAAGATGCGTGGCCCGCTCCACGGTCGCGACGGGGCCGATCACTGTCGACCCGAACGAGGTGAGCGTCGAATCCAGTTCCTCGGCGATCAGCAGATCGTCCTCGACGACGAGGATTCGAAGTCCCCTCAAACTGTCGTGTCCCATTGCCCTTCGGTTCGAATGAGTGCCCCGGATGCGCCGAGGGTATCCGGGCATGTGGCGTGATCATGGCGGTCGCGGGCGCCGCCTCGGAAAAGGAAAGCCGCAGGCATTACTGCCGCCCGTGCGGCACTGTCCGGTAGCCATAGGAACAGATTTCACAGGGCGGCTGTTCTGCTGCGGCGACTGTCGAATCGTACTGAAAACAGGACGAACGTCTCGAAATATCGTCGCGTGACGCACGACTTGGTCGCGCCGCGATCGATTCCCTCATGCATCGCTCTAACAAGTAAAAGCGTTCGCCGATGCTCTCCATGTATCTCCGGAGGATTTCTGCTTCCGGACCCCCGTGATTTCCACCGCCCGGGAGATAACCGGATGAAGATCGCCCAGATTGCGCCGCTCTACGAAAGTGTCCCGCCGGGCCTCTATGGCGGAACTGAGCGCATCGTCTCCTATCTGACGGAGGAACTGGTGCGTCGGGGCCATGACGTCACCCTGTTCGCCAGCGGAGACAGCCGGACCTCCGCGACCCTCGTTCCCTGCTGCCGCGCCGGGTTGCGCCTCGATCCGGCGGTCCGTGATCCGATCGCCTATCACATAGCGATGCTGGACGCGGTACGCGCCCGCGCCGAGACGTTCGACATCCTGCATTTCCACACGGATTATCTGCATTTTCCCCTTTTCAGGGACATCTCCGAACGGACGCTGACGACCCTTCACGGCCGGCTCGACCAGCCCGAACTTCGCCCGGTCTTCGAGCGTTTCGCCGATCTCCCTCTCGTCTCGGTCTCCGGGCATCAGCGGCGGCCGATGCCGGCCGTCCGGTGGGAGGGCACGGTGCATCACGGGCTTCCGCGCCAGCTTCTTCGGCCGGGGGAGGGGGACGGCGGCTATCTTGCCTTTCTCGGCCGCATTTCCCCGGAAAAGCGGCCGGATCTCGCGATCGACATCGCCAAAAGAGCCGGCATTTCCCTGAAGATCGCCGCCAAGATCGAACGGACGGATCGCGACTATCACGAAACCTGCGTCGCGCCGTTGCTGGATCACCCGCTGGTCGAGTTCGTGGGAGAGATCGGGGAGGATCGCAAGTCCGAGTTCCTGGGCCGTGCCCGGGCACTCCTGTTCCCGATCGACTGGCCCGAGCCGTTCGGCCTCGTCCTCATCGAGGCGATGGCTGCCGGCACCCCGGTCGTGGCCTTCCCGGCAGGGGCCGTGCCCGAGATCGTCGAGCATGAGCTGACCGGCCTCTTGGTCGGGGATCCGGCCGCGGCGGCCGCGGCCGTCGCCGCGGCCGGGGATTTGGACCGCCGGGCGATCCGCGCCCGGTTCGAGGAGCGGTTTTCGGTCGAACGGATGGCGAATGCCTATCTGGAGATATATCGCCGGTTGGCGGACGGCCATCAGGTGACTAACCTTCGCACCATTGAGGCCGGCCTCGACACGCCTGCCCCGGTTTCCGTAGTTCTGGAGTGACTGAGGTCATGGGGAACGACGACAGCACCGCGGCGGAACTGCTGCCCTTCGATACTCCGCCCGAATTCTACATCCCGGCGACCTCCTCCCTGCAGGAGCGCCGCCCGCGCACCCTGAAGCACGGAAACAGCTTCGCGCTCTTCGACCATTACGGGGACTGCATCGCCGGCGAGCGAAGTCCGGAGGGAGTGTTCCACAACGACACGCGCCATCTGTCGACGCTGGAACTCCTGATCAACGGCCGCAGGCCGCTGCTGCTCAGTTCGACGGTCGAGGACGACAATGCGGTGCTGACCAGCGATCTGACCAATCCCGACTTCTATGTCGGCGACCGGCTGGACATGCCCCGCGACACGATCCACCTGTTCCGCGCCAAGTTCCTGTGGATGGGTGCGTGCTACGAGCGTGTCGCCCTGCGCAACTTCGACGACCGGCCGCGCAACCTGGAGATCACGATCCGCTTCAAGGCCGATTTCGCGGATCTCTTCGAAGTGCGCGGCCAGCGGCGTCCGAAACGGGGGCGGATGCTGCCCGCCGTCGTCTCTCCGGATCGCGTCGTCCTCGGATATGTGGGACTGGACGACCTCAAGCGGACGACGTCGATCCATTTCGATCCCAGCCCGTGCCAGATCGACGAGACGACGGCGACGTTCCGTCTGGAACTGGCGCCGAAGGACCGCAAGGTCCTGCTGATGATCATGTCCTTCGGCGACGAGCCGCCGAAGCGCGCCGACGGGCGGAGCTTCTTCTCCTGCATGCGCAGCGTCCGGCAGACGCTGCGGAATTCGCTCAATCGGGCGGCCGGGGTGCGCAGTTCGAACACCATCTACGACGAGATGCTGGATCGCGCCAAGGCCGACGTCTACATGCTCATCAGCGAGACGGAATACGGCCCCTATCCCTATGCCGGCATTCCCTGGTTCAGCACGGCCTTTGGGCGGGACGGCATTCTCACGGCCTTTCAGATGCTCTGGCTGGACCCGACGATCGTCAGGGGCGTCCTGCGCTACCTCGCCGCGAACCAGGCCAAGGATGAGGATCCGGAATCCGACGCCGAGCCGGGGAAGATCCTGCACGAGACCCGGGGCGGCGAGATGGCGCGGCTGCGGGAGGTACCGTTCGGGCTCTACTACGGCACCGTGGACGCGACACCCCTCTTCGTCATGCTGGCCGGCGCCTATTTCGACCGGACCCTGGACCTGAAGACCATTACCGAGCTCTGGCCCAATATCGAGGCCGCGCTGGACTGGATCGACAGGTTCGGCGATCGCGACGGGGACGGCTTCGTGGAATATGGAAGGCGCAATCCGGACGGGCTGATCAACCAGGGCTGGAAGGACAGCCAGGACAGCGTCTTTCACGCGGACGGCAGCCTGGCGAAGGGGCCGATCGCGCTGGTCGAAGTGCAGGGCTATGTCTATGCCGCCAAGCGCTACGCGGCGCGGATGGCACGGCTGATGGGGCTTCCCGAACGGGCCGATGCGCTGGAACGCGACGCCTTCCTGCTGCGCCGGAGGTTCGACGAAGCCTTCTGGTGCGAGGATATCGGGATCTACGCCCTGGCCCTCGACGGCGAGAAGCGGCCTTGCCGGGTGCGGACCTCGAATGCGGGCCATGCCCTGTTCAGCGGCATCGCCGATCCCCACAGGGCCGAGCGGGTCGCCGCCAGGCTACTGGACGGGGAATCGTTCTCGGGCTGGGGGGTGAGGACGGTGGCGGCCACGGAAAGCCGCTACAACCCGATGTCCTACCACAACGGATCGATCTGGCCGCACGACAACGCACTGATCGCGCTGGGGCTGTCACGCTACGGCATGAAGCGGCACGTGCTGCAGATCCAGAAGGGGCTGTTCGACGCCTCGACCTATATGGAGTGGCGCCGGCTTCCCGAGCTGTTCTGCGGCTTTCCCCGCCGGCAGGGGAAGGGTCCGACCTTCTATCCGGTGGCCTGCGCGCCCCAGGCCTGGGCCGCGGCGACGCCGTTCGGCCTCTTGCAGGCTGCGCTGGGGCTTGAATTCGACCCGGGCGCCGGAGAGATCCGGTTCAATCGTCCGGCGATGCCGGATTTCCTGGGCGAGCTGAAGCTGACCGGGCTGACGCTGGGCGACGCCTCGGTCGATGTCCTGCTGACCCGCCATTCCTATGGCGACGTTGCCGTGACCGTGCTCGAGCGCCGCGGCAGCGTCCGGGTCGTGACGATCAACTGAGCGGAAGCTGGCGCGAGGCGCTGTGCTCGACCCAGTAGACGACGGCGTCCAGCACCTCTCGCGCCGGCCCCACCGCAAGCGTTTCGCCGCGGCCGTGGACGGCCTCGTACCAGCCGGCCTCCGGCTGGGCGACGATCAGGATCGGGCTTTCCTGCCCGTCGATCAAGGTTCCGATGTAAAGGGCTTCGGTCCCGTCGGCGTCATTGACCCAGGCCCATCCGCCGGAAAGCCCGACGGCGCACCAGCGCCGGGCGACCGATTCCAGCACGGCCCGTTCCATGCCGCGCACGAGATCAGCGATGACGTGACTCAATGCATTCTCCCTCATCCGTCGGAGGGAGAATGCGCTCTGTTTGGTAACCAAATTCTTAATGGGTCGGGTCGTGCCGGTCAGCTCGTCACGACGGTGAAGCTGGATTCGTCCTCCTTCGGCCGATCGGTGGGTAGACGGGTTCCCGTGATCAGGAAATGGACATTCTCCGCGATGTTGGTCGCGTGGTCCCCGATGCGTTCGATGTTCTTGGCAATGAACAGGTAGTGGGCGCCCGCTGCGCAACGGTCCGGCTGGTCGGCCATGGCCTGAAGGATCGCGGCAAAGATCCGGGTATGGAGCGCGTCGACCTCCCGGTCGCGCCGCCATGCGGCAAGGGCCCGGTCGGCATCGCGATCGGCATAGGCCCGGGCGACGTCGCCCACGATCTCGAGCGCCAGCCGTCCCATGGGCACCAGATCGCGGGACATTTCCAGCGATTCCATGCGGGCAAGCGCGATCACGCGCTTGGCGATGTTCGCCGCGTAATCGCCGATCCGCTCCAGATCCGCCGCGATCCTCAGCGCGGCGATGGTGCGCCGCAGGTCTCCGCCCATGGGCTGACGCAGGGCCAGGAGCCGGATCACGTCGTCGTCGACATGCTGCTCCAGCACGTCGAGCTGCCGGTCGCCCGCGACGACTCGTTGCGCCGCGGCCGCATCGGCCGCTTCCAGGCAGTCGAGCGCGGCCGCGAACTGGGCGCAGGCGATCCGGCCCATCTCGTTGATCGAACTCTTCAGGTCCTGCAGCTGGTTTTCGAAGGCCGTTACGATATGGGGCATGGGATCGTGCTCCAGTCCTGCCGGTCGGATGCCGCGACGGGCAGGATACTCTCAAGGAGCCGGCATTTCGATGACCCCGCAGGCGATCCGGTCGCCGGCGTTGCCGGCCGGGTCCGATCGATAATCGTCGGGGCCCGCGTGGATCACGATCGCCGTGCCTCCCTCCGGAAATAGTGTCCCCTCCGCGCCTTCCTCGAGCGTGACGCCGACGGCCAGGAGATCGCTTTCCAGCACGCCGTCCTCCCCGACATGAATGTTGGGCAGGTCCCCGGCATGGGCCCCTTCGGCATTCATGATCCCGTGGTGACGTTCGCCGGGATTGTAGTGTCCCCCGGCCGACTCGAAGGTCGGCGGCTCACACGCGCCGTTCTCGTGAAGGTGGATGGCATGTACGCCCGGCGGCAGGGATCGGAGCTGCGGCTGGATCAGCACGCCGTGCGGCGTCTCGACCAGGGCCGCGGTGCCGACGGGATTGCCTTCCCGATCGATCAGGTTCGCCGTGGCGATGGTCGGATCCTCTCCGGGGATCTGTGCCGCCGCAGGGGCCTGCGCGGCAAGAACTACGGTCGCGGCGGTCGCCAGGGCCTTCAGCATGGTTGCCTCGTCGTCCGTGGAAGCATGCGGGTGATAACCGTTACGCGGCCGGTCGGTTCCCGGGCGGAACCGACTGCCGCCGGCCGCTGCGCCGCCCAGAACCAAGCGCGCCCTTCGCCCGTTATTCAGCGGAGGTCCGAGGGGAGGCGTTGCCGCATGTGGGACCGGGATCTCCTGTCGGGTCAGGTCGCCCTCGTCACGGGCGCAAGCTCGGGGATCGGCCGGGCCTGCGCCGAAGCGCTTGCCCGCGCCGGCGCCAGGGTGGCGGTGAACCACCTTCCGGCCGAGACGGCCGAGGCCCGGTCGCTCGTCGGCAGCATCCGCGACGCCGGAGGGGAGGCGATCCCGGTCGTCGCCGACGTCAGCACCGAGGACCAGGTCCGTTCGATGTTTGCGGAGGTCGTCGGCGCGTTCGGCACCCTCCACATCTTGGTCAACAACGCCGGGATCCAGAGCGACGCGGCGTTCACCGACATGACCCTGGACCAGTGGCGGAAGGTCATCGAGATCAATCTGACGGGCCAGTTCCTCTGCGCCCGGGAAGCGGTCCGCGAATTCCTCCGGCGCGGGCCGCAGCCGGAGGTATCGAAGGCGCTCGGCAAGATCGTGTGCATGAGTTCCGTGCACCAGACGATCCCATGGGCAGGCCATGCGAACTACGCGGCCTCGAAAGGGGGGCTCGCGCTCCTGATGCAGACCATCGCCCAGGAATTCGCAAGCCACCGGATCCGGGTGAACGCCATCGCGCCCGGGGCGATCCGCACACCGATCAACCGGGACGCCTGGTCCAGCGAGGAAGCGGCCGAGGAGCTTCTGGCGCTCATTCCCTACGGCCGCATCGGGGAGCCGGGCGACATTGCCGACGCGGTGTGCTGGCTGGTCTCGGACCTCTCGGACTACGTCACCGGGACGACCCTTTATGTCGACGGCGGCATGACCCTGTATCCCGGGTTCCGGGAGAACGGGTAGCCCGGGGGCGGTCCGGTCAACGAAGGACGCCGGATCGGCGGAAGCGGTCCAGACAGACGGAGGCGCAGCCGTCGAGAAGCGCCTCGGCATCCAGCCGGTATTTCCGATAGAGGTCCGGGATCGAGCCGGTCTGCCCGAAATGCTCGACACCGAAGGGGCGCACGCGGTGCCCCCTCACGGCGCCGAGCCAGCCGAGCGTCATGGGATGGCCGTCGATGATCGTGACAAGGCCGGCGTCGGGGGCAAGCGGCTCCAGAAGGCGTTCCACATGGGAGATCGCGCCGGCGGTCCCGGCCTGCCGGGCACGTTCCGCCGCCAGCCATCCGGCATTGAGCCGGTCGGCCGAGGTCACGGCAAGAAGGCCGGCCCCCGGAATGTCGTCGAGAATCCGCCGATGGGCCTTGATCGCCTCGGGGGCGACTGCGCCGGCATAGGCGATCGCCAGCTCTGCGCCGGGGGCGGGGGGCACGAGCCAGTATCCGCCGGCAAGCACCGCCTCGCGCAGCGCCGCATCCATCCGCCGGTCCGGCTGGCGGACAGGGCGTGTGGACAGGCGCAGATAGACCGAGCCGCCCTCCACGTCCCGAAGCCAGTCGGCGACGGAGCTGCCGCCGCCGTCCCGCTGCATGTAATCGAAGGCCCAGGCCAGAATGGCCGATAGCTCGTCCACGAAGGCCGGTTCGAAGGCGGCAAGGCCGTCCTGCGCCATTCCGATCAGCGGCGTCGCGATCGACTGGTGGGCGCCGCCCTCCGGCGCCAGCGTGATCCCCGACGGCGTGGCGACCACAAGAAAGCGTGCATCCTGGTAGCAGGCGTAGTTGAGCGCATCGAGACCGCGCTGGATGAACGGATCGTAGAGCGTGCCGACCGGCAGAAGCCGTTCCCCGAGAAGGGAATGCGACAGGCCGAGCGCCGCAAGCAGAAGAAAGAGGTTGTTCTCGGCGATGCCCAGCTCGATGTGCTGCCCTCTCGGCGAAAGCCCCCATTTCTGGGCGGAGACGACTTTCTGCTCGCGGAAGACGTCTTCGGCCGTGCGGCGGCTGAACACGCCCCGCCGGTTCACCCATCCGCCCAGATTTGTGGAGACGGCGACGTCGGGCGAGGCGGTGACGACGCGGTCGGCGAGCGCGCCGCCCTCGCGGGCCAGTTCGGCCATGAGCCGGCCGAACCCCTCCTGGGTCGATATCTCCTCTCCGGCGGGCTTCCCGGGAAGGGTTTCCGGAACCGGCACGCGCGGCGCGGCGAGCCGCCGGCGTCCGCCGGCATTGAAGGGCACCCGGTCGATGAACGCCCGAAGCGTTGCCGGATCGACGTCCAGGCCCGCGAACCGGTCCCATTCGGCGCCCAGCGGCACCCCGTTCAGGCGCTGGAACTCGGCCATCTGGTCCGGGTTCATGAGACCGGCATGGTTGTCCTTGTGGCCGGCGAAGGGCAGGCCGAAGCCCTTGATCGTATAGGCAATGAAGCAGGTCGGGCGGTCGTCCGTGATGCTATGGAAGGCCTCGAGGCAGGTCTCCATGTCGTGGCCGCCCAGATTGGTCATCAGGGCCGCCAGCTCCCCGTCGTCGCTGCGGTCGAGCAGCGCCCGGATGCCCGGGACGTCGCCCAGATCGCCGGCAAGCTGCCGCCGCCACGCCGCGCCGCCCTGGAAGGTCAGCGCCGAGTAGAGCGAGTTCGGGCAGGCGTCGATCCAGCGCCGCAGCGCCTCGCCCCCTGGCGCCGCGAAGGCGGCTTCGAGCTTCCGGCCGTATTTGATCGTGACGACGCGCCAGCCCATCGCCTCGAACAGGCGATCGATCTGGTCCAGCAGCCGGTCGCTGACGACCGCGTCCAGGCTCTGGCGATTGTAGTCGACCACCCACCAGAGGTTCCGGACATCGTGCTTCCAGCCCTCCAGCAGGGCCTCGTAGACATTGCCCTCGTCCAGCTCGGCGTCGCCGACCAGGGCGACCATGCGCCCGTCGGCCCACCGCTCCGCGCCCCATCCCTTCAGCCGGACATAGTCCCGGGTCAGGGCGGCGAAGAGCGTGATCGCGGCACCAAGCCCGACCGAGCCGGTCGAGAAATCCACGTCGTCGCTGTCCTTCGTCCGGGACGGATAGGACTGCGCTCCGCCAAACGCGCGGAAGCGCTCGAGCTGTTCCCGGTCCTGGTTGCCCAGAAGATACTGGATCGCATGGAAGACTGGGCTTGCGTGGGGCTTCACGGCGACGCGGTCCTCGGGTCTCAGGACGTCGAAATAAAGCGCCGTCATCAGTGTCGCGAGCGAGGCGCTCGACGCCTGATGGCCCCCGACCTTGAGACCGTCGACATTCGGTCGGATATGGTTGGCGTGATGAATCGTCCAGGACGCGAGCCACAGCACCTTTCGCTCGAGGGCCTTGAGGCACCGCAGCCGCGCCGCCTTCGAAGCGGCGAGGTCGGGAGAGGCAGCAGGGCGCAGGCTTGCGGTCATCTCGTTTCCCATCTTCGCGGGCGGGCGGCCCGGAACCCGCATTCCCAAACTGGACCAGAGTTGCCGATGACGATCGATCGATGCCCTTCGCGACTTCGTCCCCGGCCGGCGGCATGGCTGCCCACTGTCGGGGGACCGTGCCGATGACCGCCGGGCCGTTCACCGGGCGGGAGGATCTCCAGCGCCGAACGCTCAGGCGCCATCGAATGTTCGCGACCGGGCTTCTGCTGCTCGCGCTCCTGCTCTTCCTTGCCACCCACGCCGTGGCCGAGCCCGGATTCGCGCTGCTCCTGCTCCAGGCCGGGAGCGAGGCCGCGCTGGTGGGAGGGCTTGCCGACTGGTTCGCCGTGACCGCCCTGTTCCGGCGGCCGCTCGGTCTGCCGATCCCGCATACGGCGCTCATCCCGCGCAACAAGGACCGGATCGGGGAAGGGCTCGGCTCCTTCGTCGAGAGGAATTTTCTGGCCCCCGATCTCGTCGTCGAGAAGCTGCGCAGCCTGGACATCGCCGGGATCGTCGGCCGGTGGCTCGCCCGGCCGGAGAACGCGCGACCGGTGGCGGAGCGGATCACGCTCGCGGTCCCGGTGGTGATCAGTTCGATCGATGACGAGGAGGTCCGGCAGTTCGTGCGGCGGGCGCTCAAGGAGCAACTCGATGCCGTCGATCTCGCGCCGCTGCTCGCGAAGGTTCTGCGCATGCTGACCGAATCCGGCCAGCACCAGAAGCTGTTCGACGAGGGGCTCAAGATCGCAAGGCGCGTTCTGCTGGAGAACCAGGACCGCATCTACGAGCTGGTCGAGGAAAAGAGCCGCTGGTGGGTGCCGAAGGCCATCGACCGACGGATCGCCGAAGCGCTGATTTCCGGCGCCGTGGATCTCCTGGGCGACCTTGCCGATCCGGATCACGACGCGCGCCGCCGCTTCGATCGCGCCGTCGAGGAAGGGATCGAGAAACTGGCGACGTCGCCCGTGGCCGCGGCAAAGGTGGCCGCGGTAAAGCAGCAGGTTCTGTCGAATCCGGCCGTCGAGAACTATCTGGAGACGATCTGGGAATTGCTGAGGCGGCGCGTGCTGGCCGATGCCGCTGCCGAGGACTCCCATCTCCGGCGGGCGCTCTGTCGCGGCATCGGCGCGATCGCCGGCTCCCTGGCCGAGGACGCCCATATGCGGGAGCGGGTGAACCGCCGGCTGGAAAAGATGGTAGTCGGGCTGGTCGTGCCCGCGCGGAAGGAAATCGGCACCTTCATTGCCGATGTGGTGAAAAGCTGGGATGCCCGCACCGTGTCGGACCGGCTGGAGCTCGAGGTCGGGCGCGACCTCCAATACATCCGCGTGAACGGAACCCTGGTCGGCGCCCTGGTCGGGTGCGTGCTTTTCCTGGCACAGAGCTTCCTAACGTGACCTGCTGCGGGCCATCGAGGGAGAGGGGAAACCAAAACGGGACGGTTCCTGTTCCTGATGGGTCCAGGGGCCCTGCTTCGGGGCTCTACCGGGAGGATCCGCGATGAAGTGGCACGTCCTTATCCTGAGCGCCGCAATCGCCGTCCCGGCCGGGCCGGCATTCGCCGCCTGCGCCGACGACGTCGCGCGGCTGGAAGAGCAATACCAGCAGGCCGAGGGCGGGTCGGCGGGAACCGCATCGACCGAACATCAGGCCGGAACGCTCGGGACCGGTCAATCCACCGGAACCGGCGGGGGCGTTGCCCCGGAGTCAGCGGGATCCGGCCCGGCGGCGGCGGGCAGCGAGCATCAGAGAGAGGTTCTGAGAGGCGAGCAGCCGGCTTCCGGTCAGGAACGGTTCGCCGAATTGATCCAGGAGGCGAAACAGCTGTCCGAGCAGGGCGACGAGGCCGGCTGCACCGAGCGGCTGACCGAGGCGCAGGGTCTGATGGGGACAAAATAGGGCGCCCTAGCCACCCGCTCTCAGGGAGGTGGGGATCCGCAACCTTCCAGCGGCCGGCCCAGCCCTTCGGCGGGAAGCTGCCGGTGGATGTCGATGGCCGCGATCGTGGCCTGACCCATCGCGACGCTGATCTGGTTCAGCGCACAGACGACGTCGCCCGCCGCCCAGAGGCCGGGAATGCTGGTGCGCTGGTGGGCGTCGGTCCGAAGCGCGCCCTCTTCGTCCGTCTCGGCACCCATCTCGGCCGCGAGCTGCGACCGCACCCGGGTGCCGAGCGCGGAATAGAGGGTATCGAAGCGGTGCTCCCCGCCATCGGCGAAGGACAGGGCCGTGATCCGGTCCCCCTCCGTCACGACGGCGCCGACCGGTTCTTCGACCACCTTAATGCCCGCATGCGCCAGGAGGGTCCGCTCTTCCGGCGTGAGCGCCATGGGACGGCCAAGCGTCATCAGCGTCACGTCGGTGGAGTAGGTGCGCAGGAAGAAGGCTTCGCGCATGGCGCTCTTGTCCCAGCCGATCACGCCGATCCGGCGGTCGATTTCCTCGTAGGCGTCGCAGATCGGGCAGTGTCGGATCAGCCCCCGTTCGACGGCGCGTTCCAGGCTCGGCAGATCCGGCTCGATGTCGACGACGCCGGTCGCCAGCAGCACCGTGCGCGAGGCGATCGATGCCGTGGACGACGAATCCTCCAGGGTTGCGCGGAAGCCTTCGCCGGTCCGCTCCAGCTCCGTCACGGTGGCGGGCAGGGGACGGGGGCCGTACCGTTCGGCCTGCAGGCGCATTCGGGCCAGTAGCTCGGGCCCGCCGATCCCGTCGGGAAAGCCCGGATGGTTGTGGCTTTTCGGAATCCAGGCCGCTCGGCTTGCGCCGCCGTCGACGACGGCGAACCGGCGCCGGCTGCGGCCGAGATAGATCGCGGCCGTGAGACCGGCCGGGCCGGCGCCGATAACGAGGCAGTCCAGAAGCTCGGATTCGGAAGGAAGCATGACGGCGGTGACCTTGATCTGCGGAGGGCGCTTCCCAAACGCGATGCGGAGAGGGAAGTTCGCCCGCCCGCACTCGACTGCGGTTGCGCAACGGGCGGGGGTCACGTAAATATTCGCGCGGCTCCCGGCCAGCCGGGCTGTCTTCAGACGATCAGATGCGGAGCCGCGGTGGCACTCGTCAGTCGGATCCAAAGGGCACGGGGTCCCGCCGCACGGACAGGCGGCCGGGCGTCTGTGGCCATCCGCCGTGCGTTCATGGCGGGCCGTCGCCGGCCCGCGGGGCAGGGCATCTGCCGCTCAAGCGATTGGTAAGAACATGCGTCCCTTGCGCTTCGTCCCCGACAACACCCGGTTCGACTTCGTCCGCTGGCGTTTCGCTGCATTCGCGGTTTCGATCCTGCTGTTCGTCCTGACCGTCGGCTCGATCGGGGTGCGGGGCCTCAATCTCGGCATCGATTTCGAGGGCGGCATCCTCATGGAGGTGCGGGCGGACCGAGCGCTCGACATCGGCGCCATGCGTCAGCAGTTGCAGGCGCTGAACATCGGCAATATCCAGCTCCAGCAGTTCGGCGAAGTGACGGACATGCTGATCCGGGCCGAGCTGCCGGAGGGCGGGGAGGCGGCCCAGCAGGTCGTGGTGCGGCAAATCCAGGAAGCGCTGGGGCCAGGGTTCGAATACCGACGCGTCGAGTTCGTCGGGCCGACGATCGGGGGCGAGCTTCTGCGCGACGGGTTGATCGCCACCGGCCTCGCCATTCTCGCGATCGCCGTCTATGTCGCCTTCCGTTTCGAGTGGCAGTTCGGCGTCTCCGCCTTCGTCTCCACCCTGCACGACGTCATCCTGACGCTAGGGCTCTATTCGGTGCTAGGACTGGAGTTCGACATGACCTCGATCGCGGCGCTGCTCACGCTCGCCGGCTATTCGATCAACGACACGGTCGTGGTCTTCGACCGCATCCGGGAGAACCTGCGTCGCTACAAGTCCGCCGATTTGAAGACGCTCATCAACATGAGCGTGAACGAGACGCTGTCGCGCACCGTCATGACCAGCGGCACGACCATGCTGGCGGTGGCGGCCCTGCTGTTCTTCGGCGGCAGCACGCTGTTCAATTTCAGCCTGGCGCTCGCATGGGGCATCCTGATCGGCACGCTTTCCTCGATCTTCGTTGCCGCGTCGCTGCTGTTCTACCTGCCGGCCATTCGTGGCCGTGGTGCCGAGGGCGGAGCCGATGCCGGTGCCGCCGTTCCAGCTAAGGAATAGATCCAAATGGGCTCTTTCAGCCTCACGCACTGGGTGGTGGTTCTGCTGGTGGTTCTGCTGCTGTTCGGCGCCGGGAAGCTGCCGCGCGTCATGGGCGACGTGGCCAAGGGCGTCAAGGCGTTCAAGGCCGGGATGAAGGCCGATGACGACGAAGTCGGCCGGCCGGCCGCGCGGAACGCAGCCTCGGCCGACGATCCGCCCCGATAAGGCCGGCCCTTTTTAAGGCGCAAAAAAAGCACCCTCCGGTGGTGCCGGAGGGTGAGTTACCGCTCGAGGGACCATGGTGGCAATGGTCAGTGCCGGGCAGCATCCCCCGGTTCGATCAGACGACACGGGGCATGGGCAAGCTCGGCGAGCAGGTCGGTTACATGTCCGATTTCCGCCGCCCGATGATGGACGCCGACCAGTTCGGTGACGACTCGGCTCGGCCAGCGGCGCAACTCCGATGCGATCAGCGATGACAGGCGCTTGGTCACCGCCTCGGCGCCATCGTCGAAGCGGATGACGAGGATCAGCGCCGAGCCGTCGTCGAGAAGCTGGGTCAGCGCAGACTCCCCGTCCAGCACTTCGGTCAGGGACTGAATTCTCTCGGCCATGGCTCCACGGTCCAGCCCATGCAGCTTCAGCCGGAACAACGAGATCCCGAACTGTGTCGACCCCAGAAGCCGAAGGGTCCAGCCCAGATCCTCGGATCGGCGCTTGGGTTTCGTGGCGGGTTTCGGTCCGGTGACGTTACGCGACTTCGCGGTCACGCCGGTCTGCAGAAACATCCTCGGGCTCCCTCGCTTGAGGATCTGTCCATCGGCGCCCGGAGACGGAGATTTCCTTTCCGGAGCCTGCAGATGAACACTAGTCCGGCGGCCCGTTAAGGTGGTGTGTCAAAGCTGTGACGGTTCCGGAAGGATGGCGGTCAGCGAGCGAGCGGCAGTACCAGCCGAACGGTCAGGCCGCCCGTCGGGTTGTTCTCGGCCCACACGCGGCCGCCAAGCGCGGTGACGTTTTCGCGAACGATCCAGAGCCCGATTCCGAAATGGGATTCGCACCCTCCGGCGGGGCCGGCCAACGCCATTTCCGGCCGTTCGGAGTAGTAGCGCTCGAAAATGCGCTCGAGCTTGTCGGGGGCGACGCCGGGCCCGGAATCCCGGATCGCAAGTTCGGCGTTGCCGCCGCTCCGCTTCAGCGAAATCGCGAGTTCATCGCCGTCCGACGAGAAGCTGAGCGCGTTGTCCAGGATGTTCTCGACGACGGTCTCGATGACGTCCTCGCTTGCCCGGACCTTCAGGTTCGGCTCGACCGAGACGTCCAGCCGGATCCGTCGCGCGGCATGGACCGTCGTGGCGGCTTCCGCCATGCGGCCGATGATCTGGCTGAGATCGATCTCACTGTCCCCGGAATCCACGAGGTCCGCCGTTACCTCGTACATCTGGCGGGTGCCGCTGACCAGCGTGTCCAGGCGATTGGTCGCCTTCTCGATCATATCGAGCGACAGCATTCCGCGCTTGTCGCTCACGACCAGCTTCTTCAGCGGCTCGATCGACTGCCGGATGATCGCGATCGGCGTCTTGAAGGCGTGGGCGTTGTCTTCCGCGCTTCGGCGGATGTTCTCCGCCGACTGGCGCAGGCGGCTCACCAGCCGGTCGAAGTCGCGCGCCACGCTGTCTAGCTCCGGCAGCGTGTTCTGCTCGGCAAAGCTGGCGGTGCTACTGCCGCGGCCGCCGGCCTCGATCTGCCGGGCCAGGCCGCCGAAGCGGCGAAGATTGCGCCAGATCCCGACGAAGATGCCCAGCACCAGGATCGCCATGGCAAGATAGATGGAGGCCGCGATCCTGATTTCCGGCGTATTGTAATAGGGCTGCCCGACCGAGGTGCCGAGAATGGCCTGCGTGTTCTGCGAGGTCACGATCACCCAGCAGCCGAACTCGGTCTTCACCGGGGTGATCGACGTCAGCAGCTCCTGGCTGCCGGCGCCTTCCTCGATCCTGAGCGCCAGCGGAAGGTTCCACGCGCAGGTGGTGCCCAGCTTCTCCAGAATGCCGCGGCCGACCAGCTCCTCGCGCTCGATATCCAAGCGCGCCCTCGGCACCTCGGGGGCGGCGGCGACGTAGTAGAAGCCGCTGACGCCGGTAGCGAGCCGCGGCTGCAGAAGCAGGCGTATGCGGATCTTGCCGTCGGCGAGGCGGGCGAGATCGTCCGACAGCCCCGGCGGTATGCCGGTTTCGGCCGCCAGCAGGCGCGGCGCAAGCGCGCTCGCGATCAGCTCGCCCTCGCGCTGGGCGCCTTCCAGCAGCAGCGCCTGCTTCTCCTGGTCGGCGGCTCTCAGCTGTTGATAGATGATCGCGGGGACCGCCGCGAAAACGATCACCAGAACGACAAGGCGCAGAGCCAAGGAACGCAGGAACCAGACAATCCCGCGCCTCAGGAACCCTGCTGCCAATTCAGCCACGGTCGTCCAGCCAGCGGTAGCCGAAGCCCGGATAGTTTTCGATCCTGTCGAAAGTCTCATCCACCGCCTTGAACTTCTGGCGGATCCGCTTGATGAACGCGCGAACGTTCGAGCGGTAGCCGACATCGCCGTAACCGGCGATGAAGCCGGCGCCTCTCGCAAGATCGTATATCTCGCGGTAGGAGACGTCGCGTCCTGCCTTGGCGGCCAACTCCATGGTGATCTTGAACTCGGTCAGGGTCAGATCGACCGATTTCCCGCGCCAGAACGCACGGCAGCCGTCGAGCTGCAGCTCCAGATGGCCGATCTTGAGGGCCGGCGGCGGTCCGGGCTGCGCCGGCGGCGGGACGGGTGTCTTCCGCCCCTCGATGATGAGCTGCATGCGCCGGAGCAGGATGGGCAGGCTGCGCGACTTCTCGACGAAGTCGATGGCGCCGCCGGCCAGGGCCGCCTCCTCGTAGATCTGGTCGCTGAGGACGGTCAGGAAGATCACCGGCACGTCCACGCCGCTCTCGCGCAGACGGTGGAGGACCTTGATGCCGTCGATCTCGGGCATCCGCCAGTCCAGCAGCACGACATCCGCCTCTCCGCCCTGGGCGAAATAGGCAAGAGCCTTGGCGCCCCGGGCGAAGGTGATGACGTCGTAGCCTTCATCCGCAAGGTTGAGGCTGAGCGCCTCCCGGAACAGGTCGTCGTCGTCGACCAGCGCGACGCGCCCGAGGCTAGCTACGTTCGCTGGCGCCGGACTGGCGGGAGTGATCGGCAAGACATTGTTGCTCGGACTGTGGGGCATCGGCCTTTTCGGTAATCTCGTAGGAAAGCACACGAAGCTGTTCGGACTCGACCTCCATGAAGAACAGGACGTCGATGGCGCATCCGGGCGAGTCGTACTTCCAGCGGACGCCCGGCGGCTGTTCCTCGATCAGGACCGGCTCGCCGAAGCGCGCGCGCATGCCCGCCTCATCCAGGCCTATGAGGGAGTCGGGATTACGCTTCGGCTGGATCTCCAGATCCTGCGGCGGGACGGCGGCTATCGCTGCGGCCCCCGGGCCGGTCGCGGCGGGAGGTGCGGGTTTCGACGCGGGGGTGGGCGGCGTCCCGATCGGCGACCCCGCGCCCATGAGCGGGGCGAGCGCCGAGCCCGGCTGCTCCCACCCGGCGCAGGCGGCGAGGCCGAGCGCGACGGCCGTCAGTGCCGCGGCGACGCGGGTTCGATGATCCGCCCAAAGCGGCCCTGCGCGATCCTTGAGAGTCACGATCCATTCTTCCCGAACGAAGCGTGCTCAAGGTCGTCAAACTTAGTAAATTTTTGATTAAGGGGGGCGAAGAAGCAGCTATTGCGGTAGCCCGCGGGTCGCTGCTACTCCCGATGTTCGGGCTTCGCCTTTCGAAGCTCGTCCTTATGGGCGAGGTAATAGCGGCTGATCGCGGCATGAAGCTCGTCCCGGCGCGTCGCCTCGGGCGAGCCTTCGGCCGCGCCCTCAAGCCCGTCATATTCGCGTACCGCGCTCTCCAGTTCCTGGTCGGTCCTGATCTTCATCGGTTCCGTGCCGTCGGCCTCCTTGGACTACCGTCAGCGAAATGTCCGGCCGGGTGCTCTTGTTCCGGCGGCGGCCGTTTAACCCTCGCTTAACCCGGGTGACATAAGTGTCTCAGCCGCAGCAGTGGCCACCGGTTATCGTCGGGGTGGCCAGTCCTCCTTCGTTCCGATCAGGGCCCGCCAAAGAGGAAAGAGATATGGCCCCCCAGATCAATCTGGACTGGAAGACCAGGTTCTACGCCTGGTGGGAAGGATACGACCTGAGCGGGCTTCGCCGGATCAACAGGAAGGCGCCGGTTCCGAAGCAGGAGGATACCCTCCCGACACGCGCCGTGTCGGAGCTGTGGTCGGCGACCCGCATCGAGATCGCGGAAATCGTCTGGGGAGAGGGGTTCCATACGCCGGGCGGCGAGGAACATATCCCGACCCTCATCAAGCCGTTCGGCCTGGACGAGACGATGAGCGTGCTGGAACTCGGCGCCGGGCTGGGCGGCGCCACGAGGCTGATGGCTCGGGTCAGCAACGCCTGGGTGAGCGGTCTGGAGGAGGATCCGGTGCTGGCCGAAGCCGGCATGCAGCGTTCGGTCAAGTACGGCCTGGACCGGCGGGCCCCGATCAAGCAGGCGGATTTCGAGAATCTGGAGCTGGACAAGCGCTACGACGCCATCTTCTCCAAGGAGGCGTTCTTCACGGTCAGGCGCAAGGACCAACTGTTCGAGGCGCTGCAGCACGGCATCAAGCCGCGCGGCCAGCTCCTCTTCACCGACTATGTGCTGAAACATTCCGCCGGCACCGGCAAGGCCGTCACCCGCTGGCGCGAGAACGAGGAGCGCGAGGTCCATCCTTGGACGGTGACCCAGGTGGTCGACCGGCTGCGGCGCGGCCGATTCGACATCCGAATCACTGAGGACATCACGGCCCTTCATCGCAGCCAGATCGTGAACGCCTGGGAGAAGGCGATGGCGGTCTTCGCCAGCAAGCCGAAGGCCGACGCCGAGACCCAGCGGATCATCATGAACGAAGTCGAGCTCTGGATGCGGCGCGTCGCGGCGCTCGACACCGGTGACCTGCGGGTGTTCCGCTTCTTCGCGCTGGGGCCCGCCTGAGACTTCAGGCCGCCGGCGTTGACAGGCCGCGGCCGGGCCACTATGTTCCGCCCGCTCTGGGTTTCGAGGGGTCGCGGCGCGCCCCCTTGGGTCGCCGTAAGGACAGAAATCATGAAGATCGCCAACTCGCTGAAGAGCCTGAAGTCCCGTCACCGCGCCTGCCGCATCATCCGCCGCAAGGGGCGCGTTTACGTGATCAACAAGGAGAACCCGCGCTTCAAGGCCCGCCAGGGCTGAGCGCGAGGCGGGCGCGATCGCGCCCGCGACTGCCTTCCCGGTCCGGATTGCGCCGGGCAGGGAAGGGGAGGTTCCGGCTCGATACCCACCCGGCACGCCGTTGCGCGTCGCCGGGTTTCTTCGTTGCGGCCGTTCCCGGTGCCGAAAGGGATTGCCTAGGCTCCGACACACCCCG
>Ga0207866_1000864_pt1 | contig 36030 bp, 29 predicted proteins | sample HigsolmetaAR203D_FD_184835 | JGI IMG/M metagenome (GOLD analysis project Ga0207866, IMG submission 184835) | Ionic liquid and high solid enriched microbial communities from the Joint BioEnergy Institute, USA - AR20-3-D (SPAdes) (version 2) ...
GTAGAAGACGCCGGCCAGGATTGCGTCGGCCCCGCCCAGGAACATCAGCGCAATCGCCATCAGGACGAGGTCGAAAACGGCATGCGCAAACAGCGCGGCCGCAAATCCGTACCGGACGAACAGCCAACAGAACAGTAGACCGAGAATCGCCGTTTCGATCAGCCGCGTGCTCCACGGATAGATCGGATACGTGACGTGGCCGAGCGCCCAGATGAGGGTCGGAATGACGCTGGCCGCCGCCGTGTTCCGGAACCATTTCCGGAACAGGCCGACGCCGAACAGCCGGTACATCGCTTCCTCGGAGATGGCCGCGCACCAGCCGACCAGCGGGAACAGCCAGGCCCAGCGGAAGTTGAGCAGCGACTGGGTGACATCGGCCGAGGACCATATGCCGAAGCCCCGCTCCATCACGAGGAACATGACCGCCTGCAGGCCCAGCAGCGCGAACGCCGCGCAGTACCCGATCTTGGCGGATTGCCACACGTTGTCGCCGAAGCCCGGCTCCCCGCGCCGCGGCCATTTGTTGTAACCCATCGACCGCCACAGCCCGTCGCCGCCGACGAAGGCGAACCAGACCGAAACGGCGACGCCGATCGTGAACACCGCCTGGAATGCCGTCACAAACACCGCCGCCGGGAAGCTGTTCTCGATCTCGCCGGCGGAGGCGCGCAAGCCGTCGAACATATTGAAGTTGTTGAGCTGGTAGAACACGAGGAAGATGCCGCTCAGCAGCAGGCCGCGCCTGAACGATGTCCACCCGCGCTTCAATGCGGCATAGACGGTCGCAAGCACGAACAGGACGAACGACAGCCCCATGTAGCCGGCGAGGTTCAGGATCGAGGAGATCCGGTCCTGCCGGTCCACATAGCGCGTGAACGCGTCCGGCAGTTCGAATTCCGGACGGAACGAAGCGATGCGGAGGCTGCCGCCGTCCCCATCCTCCCGGACCGCGACGCGGAGCGTGAGCTGCGCCTCGCCGATCCGGCTGTCCGCGACGTCGAACACGATCGCGCCGTCCTCCGGCGCATCGCGCAGCCGAAGCTCCCGTTCCCCGTAGCCTTGCTCGATCGCGAACGCGCGCGCCGCGAGGGACGCCTCGCCGAATTCCGGCTCGAAGCCGGCGTCCGTCGCATCGTGCCAGGCGACGACCTCGCCCGACCGCATGTGGACGTGAACAAACAGAACGTCCCCGTCGCCGCCGTGCAGTTCCACCTGCCAGGTCTCCAGCGGATACCGCGCATCGAAGCGCTCGCCGTACGCCTTGCCAAGCTTCTCCCGCGACACATACCCGTACAGCTCCGTCCGGATCTGGTGGACGGTGCCCGCCGGTTCGAACGCGCCGCCGAACCGCTCTTCCGCGAACCGCACGGCCGCCGACGCGGCTTCCGCCTTCGCGATGTACGATTCGGCCCCGTCGCCGCGGGCGACGCGAACCGCTTCCGGGACAAGCTGGAACACGAGATAGAGCAGCAGACCCGCAGCTCCTGCCAAGAGCAGCAGGCGCCAATTCGGCTGCCGTGTCGTTTGCCGCAATGCCAACACCTCGTTCGGTCCAATCGATTTCCGCGGATGTCATTCCGAAGCGTACCACAATATACGAAAATCTTCCAATCCGGTGTCGAAACAGCGCTTGGTCTTCCCGGCCCCGCGGGGCTATAATCGAACCATCCGGCATGCTTTGCCATCAGGCCATGACGGCCAACCCGGGAGTGATCCGTACTTGCCATGAACAAGAACTTTGCCGCGCGCCTCTGGTCTCCGCCCCGCGTGCTCGCGCTCGGCTTCCTGCTGATCATCCTGCTCGGCGCCTGCCTGCTGTCGCTGCCCGCCTTCACGGCCGGCGGCGAGCCGATGCGGTTCATCGACGCGCTGTTCACCGCCACGTCCGCCGTCACCCTGACCGGGCTCGCGGTGAAGGATACGGGAACCTTCTTCAACACGGGCGGCCAGCTTATCCTCCTGGCGCTGATCCAGGTCGGCGGGCTCGGCTTCATGTCGGTGGCGACGCTGTTCGCGCTCGTCCTGAAGCGGCGCATCACGCTGCGCGAGCGGCTCATCCTGCAGGAGGCGATGAACCAGACGAGCATGGAGGGCATCGTCCGGCTCATCCGCAGGGTCATCCTCTATTCGCTGACGATCGAAGCGGCGGGAACCGTCTTCCTCGCGGCCCGCTTCGCGGCCGAGATGCCCGTCGGCAGGGCGGTCTGGATGGGGCTGTTCCACGCCGTGTCGCTGTTCAACAGCGCCGGTTTCGACCTGTTCGGCGGCTTCCGGAGCTACATGCCGTACGTTGCGGATCCGGTCGTGAACCTGGTGGCCATCCTGCTGGTGACGCTCGGCGGACTCGGCTTCGTCGTCCTGTCGGACCTGGTCGAGTACCGGAAGCGCCGGCGCCTGTCGCTCCACACCAAGGTCGTGCTCGCGACGAGCGGCGCGCTTCTCGCCATCGGCACGGTGGTCATCTTCATCTTCGAGTTCACGAACGCGCTCGAGCCGCTCGGCTGGAGCGGCAAGATCTGGGCGTCGCTGTTCCAGTCGGCCGCGCCGCGCTCGATCGGGGCGAGCACGCTCGAAATCGGCTCGCTCCGCCAGGCGACGCAGTTCTTCCTCATCCTGCTCATGTTCATCGGCGCGGCGCCGGGATCGACGGGCGGCGGCATCAAGGTGACGACGTTCGCGACGCTGCTCGGCGCCGTCATCGCGATGATGCGGGGCAAGGACGAAGTCGTCCTGTTCCGCTACCGGCTCGCGCGCGAGCGGATCTTCAAGGCGCTCACGATCACGATGATCTCGCTGGCGGCTGTCGTCGCCGTCACGATGGCGCTCTGCACGACCGAGGACCGGGCGTTCCTGCGCATCCTGTTCGAGACGGTGTCCGCCTTCGGCACGTGCGGGCTCTCGACCGGCATCACGCCGCAGCTCACGGACTTCGGCAAGCTGCTGCTCAGCCTGACGATGCTCGCCGGCCGCCTCGGACCGCTCACGTTCGCCTACGCGCTCCGGCCGAAGGACGAGAAGGAATTGTACCGCTACCCGGAGGGAAGAATCATCATCGGTTGATCCTGCTGAAATACGCCGCGATCTCGTCGACCCACAGCCGGATCGACGGGCTCATGACGGCGGGATCGGGATGGATGAGCGAAGTCGTCCGCTTCGTCTCCTCGAGCTCGGGCACCGGCACCGCGATCAGGTCGTTGTCCTTGAGCAACTGCTCGCGCAGGTACGAGCGGGGCAGCAGCGCGCCGGCCCGGCACGGGTGCATGAGCCGGAGAATCGCCTCGAACGAGTCGATCTCCATCCGGACGTCCGGCCGCAGCCCGTACTTTTCGAAAAGCTGGTCGATCAGCGTCCGGTACCAGGTGCCCCGCGCGAACAGGATCATCGGCAGCCCGTCCAGATCCGCGACGCGCAGGGAAGGATCCGGCGCAGCGTCGGAGACGTACAGGCCGCGCGGCAGCACCAGCTCGAGATGGTCGTCGAACAGCGGCACGCAGCGGATCTGGGCGTCCTCCTCGATCGTGGACGCGACGAGGCCGAAATCCGCCTTGCGCTCGCGGACCAGCGAGACGATCTCGTGCGTCATGCCCGTCACCGCCTTGATGTCCGCCTCCGGATGGGCGCCGGTCATCATCCGGATCAGCTCCGGCAGCGTCGTCTGCAGCGTCGTCAGGCTGGCCCCGATCAGCACGGTCGTCCGGCCGCCTTCGCGCTGGCCGCTGATCGTCTGCAGATAGCGGAAGTGGCGCTGCCGCACCTCGACCGCGTATTCGTAGGTCGTCTGCCCGATGCGCGTCAGCTCGAGCCGCTTGCCCGTCCGGCGGAACAACTGCACGCCCAGCTCCGCCTCGAGCTTCGCGATCTTGCGCGACAGGGCCGGCTGCGACAGATTGAGCGCGGACGAAGCCCGGTTGAGACTGGAATGCTCGACGACGGCGGCGAACACGAGCAGCTCGTCCAGCATGGGCGGAACCTCCTTCTCCTGCATATAAAAGGAAACCGCCGATCCGAAACGGCACGCGTCCGCCCGGCTGCATTTCCTTATGCACAACGGTTATTATAACTTATAAATAATCGGCAATTCCATTATAAGCGCAATCGGAGTACCATAGAGTGTGGCAAAACGGTGACGCCGGAGGCGGAGGCGCTGCCATGCCGGCTTGCATGCGGCCGGCCCGCACGGGGCATGTTCGCCTTCCGTTGACGCTCCGCGGCGCCGGGGGTACAATGGGGATGGTTTTGGAAGCAGTCCCAAGTCCGGAAAGGAGAACGCTTACGTCATGAGAAGCAATTCGTTCTACACGCGCAGGCTGCACTCGCTGCTCGGGGTGATTCCGCTCTGCCTGTTCTTCGTCTCGCACGCGCTGACGAACTTCCAGGCGGCCGAGGGCGGTCCCGAGCGCTTCCAGAGCGCGGTGAACTTCATCAACAACCTGCCGATCCTGCCCGTGCTCGAGTTCGTGCTGATCTGGGCGCCGCTCGTGTTCCACGGCGTGTACGGCCTGTATGTCGCGTACCAGTCGAACATCAACACCGGACGGTTCGGCTACGGGCGCAACTGGGCGTTCGCGCTGCAGCGGATCTCCGGCGTGATCACCCTGGTGTTCGTCTCCTGGCACGTCTACGAGACGCGGCTCCAACTGATGTTCGGCAACATCACGCACCATGATTTCGGACAGGTCATGCACGACATCGCAACGAGCGGCCTGGGCTTCACGCTCTACACGATCGGCGTGCTGGCGTCGGCGTTCCACTTCGCCAACGGGCTGTGGGCTTTCTGCGTGAGCTGGGGCATTACGGTCGGCCCGCGCGCGCAGCGGGTATCGTCTTACTTCTGGATGGGCGTGTTCGTCATCGTGGCCGGCCTGTTCCTTGCCGCGCTGATCGCCTTCCGTTCGGAAGCCTTTGCGGAAACGGCGTCTGTCCTCGCGCAGACCGCCATCGGATAACGACAGATAAGGAGCGATCGAGTCATGGCCAAGAACAAAATCATCGTCGTTGGCGGCGGCCTCGCCGGTCTGATGGCGACCATCAAGGCGGCCGAGGCGGGCGTGCACGTCGAGCTGTTCTCGCTGGTGCCGGTCAAGCGTTCCCACTCCGTGTGCGCGCAGGGCGGCATCAACGGCGCGGTCAACACGAAGGGCGAAGGCGACTCCCCCTGGGAGCACTTCGACGATACGATCTACGGCGGCGACTTCCTGGCGCATCAGCCGCCGGTCAAGGCGATGTGCGAAGCGGCGCCGGGCATCATCCACCTGATGGACCGGATGGGCGTCATGTTCAACCGGACGCCGGAAGGTCTGCTGGATTTCCGCCGGTTCGGCGGCACGAAGCATCACCGGACGGCCTACGCGGGCGCGACGACCGGCCAGCAGCTCTTGTACGCGCTGGACGAGCAGGTGCGCCGCTGGGAGACGGCCGGCCTCGTCACGAAGTACGAGAACTGGGAGTTCCTCGGCGCGGTGCTGGACGACGAACGGCGGTGCCGCGGCATCGTGGCGCAGGATCTGCGCTCGATGGAAATCCACGTCTTCCGTTCGGACGCCGTCATCCTGGCGACGGGCGGACCGGGGATCATCTTCGGCAAGTCGACGAACTCGGTCATCAACACCGGCACGGCGGCGAGCGCCGTCTACCAGCAGGGCGCCATCTACGCGAACGGCGAGTTCATCCAGATTCACCCGACGGCGATCCCGGGCGACGACAAGCTGCGGCTCATGTCCGAGTCGGCGCGCGGCGAAGGCGGCCGGATCTGGACGTACAAGGACGGCAAGCCGTGGTACTTCCTCGAGGAGAAATATCCGGCCTACGGCAACCTCGTGCCGCGGGACATCGCGACGCGCGAGATCTTCCACGTCTGCGTCGACCTGAAGCTCGGCATCAACGGCGAGAACATGGTCTATCTCGATCTGTCGCACAAGGATCCGAAGGAGCTTGACGTCAAGCTCGGCGGCATCATCGAGATCTACGAGAAGTTCATGGGGGACGACCCGCGCAAGATCCCGATGAAGATCTTCCCGGCCGTCCACTACTCGATGGGCGGGCTGTGGGTCGACTACAACCAGATGACGAACATCCCCGGCCTGTTCGCGGCGGGCGAGTGCGATTTCCAATACCACGGCGCGAACCGGCTCGGCGCGAACTCGCTGCTGTCGGCGATCTACGGCGGCATGGTGGCCGGTCCGAAGGCGGTCGAGTACATCCGCGGGCTGGAGAAGGCGGCGGAGGATCTCCCGTCCAGCCTGTTCGACGCCGAGCTGAAGAAGCATCAGGACAAGTACGAATCGATCCTGAAGCTGGACGGCGACGAGAACGCGTATGCGCTCCACAAGGAGCTCGGCGAGTGGATGACGAACAACATGACGGTCGTCCGCTACAACGACAAGCTTCGCGAGACGATAAACAAGATCAAGGAACTGAAGGAGCGCTACAAGCGCATCAACATCAACGACACTTCGCGCTGGAACAACGCGGGCGTCGCCTTCACGCGCCAGCTCTGGAACATGTTCGAGCTGGCCGAGGCGATGACGCTCGGCGCGCTGCTCCGCGACGAAAGCCGCGGCGCGCACTACAAGCCGGAGTTCCCCGAACGGAATGACGAGAAGTTCATGAAATCCACGCTGGCGTTCTGGACGCCGGACGGTCCGAGGATCGACTACGAAGACGTCGACGCTTCCCTCATTCCGCCGCGGAAACGCGACTACACCACCGACAAGAAGAAGGGGGCGTGACGGACGATGGCGCAAACGACGGCGGCACAGAAGACGGTACGGTTCATCATCACGCGGCAGGACCGGCCGGACGCGAAGCCATATACGGAGACGTTCGACATTCCGTACCGGCCGAACATGAACGTGATCAGCGCGCTCATGGAGATCCAGCGCAATCCGGTCAACGCCGAGGGCAAGAAGACGACGCCGGTCGTCTGGGAATCGAACTGCCTGGAAGAAGTGTGCGGCGCCTGCTCGATGGTGATCAACGGCAAGCCGCGCCAGGCGTGCACCGCGCTGGTCGACAAGCTGGAGCAGCCGATCCGGCTGGAGCCGATGCGCACCTTCCCGGTCGTGCGCGACCTCATCGTCGACCGCTCGCGGATGTTCAACGCGCTGAAGCGCGTGAAGGCCTGGATTCCGATCGACGGCACGTACGATCTCGGTCCCGGCCCGCGCATGGCGGAATCGAAGCGCCAATGGGCCTACGAGCTGTCGCGCTGCATGACGTGCGGCGTATGCCTCGAGGCGTGCCCGAACGTCAACGACCGGTCGAGCTTCATCGGGCCGGCGGCCATCTCGCAGGTGCGCCTGTTCAACGCCCATCCGACGGGCGAGATGAACAAGGAGGAGCGGCTCGAGGCGCTCATGGAAGACGGCGGCATCGAAGGCTGCGGCAACTCGCAGAACTGCGTCCGCGTCTGCCCGAAGGGCATCCCGCTGACGACCTCGATCGCGGCGATCAACCGCGACGTGACGAAGCACATGTTCAAGAAATGGCTCAACGCCTGATGAAAAGCCGAACGCCCGGACGATTCGTCCGGGCGTTCGCGCGTGATCGGGACTCTTTACATCCATTCGTGGCTCCAGCGTTGGATCGACTGGATGACCGGTTCCAGAGCCTTGCCTTTGGCCGTCAGCTCGTATTCAATCCGCACGGGCATCTCGGGATAAACGCTGCGCTTCACGATGTCCTGCGCCTCGAGCTCCTTCATGCGGTCCGTCAGCATTTTGTCGCTCATATCCGGTATGAGTTCCTTGATTTCCTTGAACCGTTTCGGTCCGCCGAGCAGCACATAGATGATGAGGCTGGTCCACTTCTTCCCCAGAATCTCCGCTGCCGACTCGTATTTCGGACACATCCGAGAGTAATCCACCGGATTCACCCCGCTTTGCATCCTATTGTACCACGACAGCCTGCAAAAAGTAAGGGAATCCGGCGCATGCGGCGCGTACACCGCCGCATCAGTTCGCGCGGACCTCGGCGGGCGAACGGCGCGGATCGAAGGGCGTGCCGGACGCGGCCGACGCTTCGGGGAACCGGCCGCGCATCCGGCAATATTCGCGAAGATCGCCCCGCCAGACGAGCTCGAGCCGCGTCGACGATTCGAGATCCTGCGGCGTCGTCAGCGCCGGCGGCTTGTGCGCCAGCGGCGCCCCCGCGGCGGCGAACAAATGCGCGACGAACTGCGAGCAGAAGAACTTGTCCGGCCGCCGCCATTCGACGCCCGCAGCGACCGCCAGGAGGCCGGCCAGGTTGTAGCCGTAACGCGGCGGTTCGAGACGGAACCGCTCGAGCTCGGCCAGAAGCCTGGCATAAGCGGTGCGCCCGAGACGGCACCGGTAGATCGCGCACGGCGTGGGGCGTTCGGGGCGCCGGATCAGGCTGCCCCAGACCCGTTCGCGGACGAATCCGGCCCGGAGCGGATGGTTCGGATGAAGCCGTCCGAAGCTGTACACTTCGTCGAGATCGGGATCAAGCGCAATGGAGGCGTGGTTCAGGGGTTTCCCGGTCCAGCAGCGGATGGAGCGGGAAAACAGCGTTCCGGTATCCGTGAGCAAGACATAGAGGTGGGGCATCGTCTCATCACCGCGTCCGTCTTTTCGGATGCGCCGGATCGGAAGCGTGGCGCAAGCCGTTTTACTTGCATTCTAGACGAAACGCGGACGGCGGATAACGGCCCCGGGCACGGATTCGGACCGTACCGCGGTCCGGTCCGCAGGCCGGACCAAGGTCGGAGCCGGACAAGCCGGGGAGCAAATCTTACGGATTTGTTACAAAATTGAAATGATCCTGTCACGGACCTTTTACATTCGGGGGTTATGATAATGGCAAGACCCCCTTTTCAATATACCCTATTTGGGACCGGCCGATCGCGGCAGGTCTCCTTTTTTTCTGTCTCCGCCCATGCGGCATCAGAGCGGCACGGCGACGCGCTCCTTGCGGCGGAAGAACACCCATTCCCTGAAGCCGATCTCCTTCAGCCGTGTTCGGACGCGTTCCCAGTCTTCGGCGATCCGTCGCGGGGTGTGCGAGTCGGAACCGAACGTCACGTCGACGCCGAAATGGCAGGCGCGCTCGAGGATCTCGTCCGACGGATACCAGCCGCCGCACAGCTTCGTGCCGCCCGAGGTGTTCACCTCGATCGCGACGCCGCAGCGCGCGATCGTCTTCAGCGCCTCGTCGATCGCGTCATGGGCCGGGATATCGGCGAATTCCGGGTAGTTGCCCTTCATCGCGTCGATGTGGCCGAGAATCTGGAACATGCCGGACTCCGCGGAGAGGGCGATCATTTCGTAATAGTGGGCCTTCTCCTCGATCCGGCGCTCGGGCGGCAGCCCTTTCCACCGGTTCTTGTTGAAGATGCTGACGCCGCGCGTGAAGTGGACGGAGCCGATGATGTAGTCGAACGGGTAAGGTTCGTAGGCCTTCCGGTAGATGTCCGCGTATTCGGGGAAAAAATCGGATTCGACGCCGAGCAGCACTTCGATCCTGCCCCGGTACTTTTCCTTCAGGCGCAGCACTTCTTCCACGTAGCTCGCGAATTCGCTGCGGGCCATCGCGACCCGCGGGTTCGGCTGGTCTTCCGCGTGGGCGAAGTACGGCGAATGGTCGGATATGCCGATCGCGTCCATGCCGGCGTCCAGCGCCGCCCGGATGTAGTCCTCGATCTCGCCTTCCGCGTGGCCGCAGCGTCTGTGGTGGGTATGCAGGTCGAAACGCACTCGCGCAATCTCCTCCTCCATGATGGCGTGTGAATCGTCATTCGCTGCCGATGAACTGGTCTTCCGGCATGCCCTTCAGGTCGCTCAGGAATTGCCGCATGGCCGAGCTCAGATACCGGCCCGCCTTGTACACGACGCCGACCGGATGGGTCGTCTCGAGCTCGCTTACCTTGATCAGGCGGAGCGTGCCCCGCTTCAGCTCCTCCGTGACGGACAGCCGGGACACGATTGCGGCGCCCATGTTGATTTCGGCCATCCGCTTCACTTCTTCGCTGGAGGACAGCTCCATGACGATGCGCGGCTCGATGTCGTACTTGCGGAACATCTGGTCGACGAACCGGCGGATCAGGGTGTCCGGCGTCAGCATGACGAACGTGACATCCTTCAGTTTGTCCACCGTCGTGTACTTCACGTCCGCAAGCGGATGGCTCGGCGAGACGACGAGCTCGAACGTGTCATAATACAGCACCGACGTCTCCAGGTTCGGATTCCGCTCCGCCAAATACGTGATGCCGATGTCGATCGTGCCGTTCTCGACGCTCGCCATCACCTGGGCGGACGGCATCGAGTAGATCGTGGTCTTGATGCGCGGGAACTGGTTCTGGAAATAGGACAGGACGCGGGGAAGGATCTGCATCGCGATGGATGAGGTGGTGCCAAGCACGATGTTGCCCTGCGGCGTCTCGTTCAGATCGGCCAGCCGCTGCTTCAGCTCTTCGACGATCGCGAGAATCCGCTCGGCGTGCTCGAGGAACACCTTCCCCTGATCGGTCAGCGTCACCGGCTGGTTGCGGTCGATCAGAACGGTCCGGAACTCGTCTTCCAGGCTCTTGATCTGGGCGGACACGGCCGGCTGCGTCAGGTTGAGCAGTTCGCCCGCCTTGCGGAAGCTCATCGTCTTGGATATCGTCAGCAGCGTCTCCAATTGGCTGATGTTCATGCGCAGTTCCCCCCTTCGCGCGGATGATGCCGTTGCATCGACGCTCATCTTTTTATTATAGGGGATCGCGCATCGTCGGGCAATTTATGCCGGCGGGGATCGAAACGGACGCAATCTGCGGCGCCTGGCAGGATTGGGGGCCGGCGTGTCGAAGTACAGTCAAATCAGCGGTCTGCGCACGCCAGAAGGCCGCGGGAAAGGGGATGCCATGAACCAGCGTCAAGTCCGGGCCTGGGTCACCTACGACTGGGCCAATTCCGCATTCGCCACCACGATGATGGCCGCCGTCATGCCGGTGTTCTATGAAAGCGTTGCCGGCGCCGGTCTGGGGGAAGGGGTGGCCCTCTCCTACTGGGGATACACACAGACGATCGCCATGCTGTGTGTCGCGATTCTCTCGCCCGTCCTCGGCGCGATCGCGGACTTCCGCGGCTCGAAGGTCCGATTCCTGTCCGTCTTCGCCTTCCTCGGCGCGCTGTCCTGCCTCGTGTCCTTCTTCATCGGGGAAGGCGACTGGCTGCTCGCGTCGCTGCTCGTCATCCTTGGCACGATCGGCTTCTCGGGCGGCAATACGTTCTACGACGCGCTGTTGCCGGATCTCGTGCCGGAGCGGAATCGGGACGTCGTGAGCGCCCGGGGATTCGCGGCCGGCTATCTGGGCGGCGGCCTGCTGCTCGCGCTCAACATCGCGATGATCGAAGGCTGGGAGATGTTCGGCTTTCCGGACAAGACGACGGCCACCCAGACCGTCTTCGTCACCGTCGGGATCTGGTGGATCGTGTTCTCGATCCCGCTGTTGCGCGCGGTGAAGGACCGGCCGGCGAATCGCGCGGTGCCGCTGCTCCGGGTCGTCCGCACCGGCTTCGCGCGCAATCTGGCGACGCTGCGCCGCATCCGGCAATACCCCGAGCTGGCGAAGTACATGCTGGCCTACTGGTTCTTCAACGACGGGATCAACACGATCATCATCATGGCGACGATCTACGGGGCGACGATCGGCATCGGCACAACCCATTTGATCATCGCGCTGCTCATCACGCAGTTCGTCGGTTATCCGTGCACGCTCCTGTTCGGCCGCCTCGCGGCGCGGCTCGGTTCGAAGCCGTCTTTGTACCTGTCGCTGTTCATCTACGTCCTGATCGTCATATTGGGCTACTTCATGTCGACGGAATGGCATTTCTACGCGCTCGCGATCCTGGTCGGGCTCGTGCAGGGCGGCAGCCAGGCGATCGCGCGCTCGATCTACGCGAACCTGACGCCGCCGTCCCGGCGCGCCGAGTTCTTCGGCTTCCTGAGCCTGTCGAGCAAGTTCTCGGCCAGCGCCGGCCCGTTCCTGTTCGGGCTCGTCGGCACGCTGACGGGTTCGGCCCGGCTCGGCATCCTGGCTGTGCTCGCGTTCTTCGTCATCGGCATCCTGCTGCTCATGCTGGTCAATCTGGTCAAGGGGCGGGATGAAGCGCTGGCCGGCGAGGGCGGGAACGCGGGAACGGCGGTTACGGCATGAGGCGCGAAAGACCAGGCCTGAAAAAAGGGCTTGCGCGGACGATCCGTTCGTCCGGACAAGCCCTTTTTCCGTGCCGTTTTCACAGCCATTTTTTTCTCCGGAACAGGTAGAACATGCCGATGCCGACCACGAGCATCAGGCCAAGCAGCCCGTACGCCGCCCACCGGTAATGCGCGCCCGGCAGATTGTCGACGTTCATCCCGTAGATGCCCGTGATGAACGTGAGCGGCATGAAGATCGTCGTCAGCGCCGTGAACACGCGCATGATCTCGTTCGCCCGGCCCGCGAGGCTCGACTGGTACGCCTCGCGCAGGTTGCCGATCAGATCGCGGTAGGTGTCGAACGCTTCGGTGATTTTCACCGCGTTCTCGTAGATGTCCCCGAAGTAATGCTGCAACTGGTTGTCGATCAGCTTCAGGTCGCGCTTGTTGAGCATGTTCAGCACGTCCTTCTGCGGACCGAGCGCCTTGCGCAGCCACAGGATTTCGCTTCGCAGGCTGATGATCTCCTCGAGGTGGCTCTTCTTTGTGTGCATCAGGATGTCTTCCTCGAGCCGGTCGATCCGCGTCTCGATCCGGTCGCCCACAAGGAAGTAGTTGTCCACGACCCGGTCGATCAGATGATAGAGGAACACATCCGGCCGGTCGACTTCCTCCTCGAGCAGGATCGGCTTGACCGACCGCAGTTCGTTGATTTTCTGGCGCGTGACGGTAATGATGTAGTGCCGCCCGAGAAAAATGTTCAGCGCCCGCAGAAAAATCTCTTCGTCGTCGAAACGGATGCTGTTGATGACGATGAAATAATGCCCTTCGTGCACTTCCAGCTTCGGCCGCTGCTCCTCCTCGCTGAGGCAGTCCTCCACCTCGAGGTCGTGCAGCCCGAACAGCGGCTGCAGCGCGGCCAGCTCGTCGACGTCGGCATCGATCCAGTAGAACCCTTCTTCCGGCGGATTCACCGCTTTGGCGACGTCGTCGATCAGCGTGAAGACGCCTTTGCGCACCAGACGCGTTTTCATTCCGCTCGCTCCTTTCCGCAATTTTTCGGCATCCCGAAGGTACGCCGTTTGCCGCCGGAAACGCGCGGAAGAACCGTCAGTCCGGAGCGTCAAGCGTCCGGACTAACGCTTGCGCGCCGCGGATGCGGATCCGGCGGCACAGCCATGACGGCGAATCTGTCGTATATCCGGTCCCTCACTGCCCATCCTGCCGATTCCGCCTCCTTCGCGCGCAGTTCATGCCATCCGGACTGCGCGTCCGGATGTCAATCCTTGTCTAGTATACTCCCGGCCAAGCTCCCGATACAAGCGGAATTCGCGGATCGGGCGGCGCCGTGCGGACCGTTTTTCTTGACGCCGCAACCCGAATACGCTAAAGTATAGGTAATCCACAAGCGAACACAACCGAATAGACCACTTTCTTATCAAGAGCAGGCGGAGGGACTGGCCCGATGAAGCCCGGCAACCGGCGAACAGCACGGTGCTAATTCTTGCGGAAAATGTCATGTTTTCCGAGAGATGAGGAAGGCGGGTGACCATGCGACATTCGGCCCTTTCTCGATCGGGAAAGGGCCTTACGTTTGCCGTCGAGACGCGCTCCGCACAGTGGTCGAACCGAACGGAGGAGTGACCAGCCATGCCGATCAAGGTGCCCGACAATCTGCCGGCGAAGGAGATTCTGGAAGAAGAGAATATATTTTTCATGGACGAGACGAGGGCGTTCCATCAGGATATCCGTCCGCTCCGCATCGCGATCCTGAACCTGATGCCGACGAAGGAGACGACGGAGACGCAGCTCCTCCGCCTGATCGGCAATACGCCGCTGCAGGTCGAGGTGGTGCTGCTGCATCCGAAAACGCACGTGTCGAAGAACACGTCGGCGGAACATCTCGCGACGTTCTACAAGACGTTCGACGAGATTTCGAACCAGTACTACGACGGCCTGATCATCACCGGCGCGCCGGTCGAGCATCTGCCGTTCGAGGAAGTCGATTACTGGGAAGAATTGAAGTCGATCATGACCTGGTCGCGCCGGCACGTCACCTCGACGTTCCACATCTGCTGGGGCGCCCAGGCGGGACTGTACCATCATTACGGCATTCCGAAGTATCCCCTTCCCGAGAAAATGTTCGGCGTCTTCCCGCACGTCGTCACGAAGCGGAACGTTCCGCTTCTGCGCGGATTCGACGAACTGTTCTACGTGCCGCAGTCGCGCCACACGGAGGTGCGGGCGGAGGACATCGAGAAGATCGGGGATCTCGAGATTCTGTCGGTCTCGGAGGAGGCCGGCGTCTACATCGTCGCTTCGAAGGACGGCCGGCAGATCTTCGTGACCGGGCATTCGGAGTACGATCCGCTGACGCTCAAGTTCGAGTACGAGCGCGACAAGGCGAAGGGCCTCCGGATCAACGTGCCGAAGAACTACTTCCCGAACGACGATCCGACGCGCATGCCGCTGTCCTCGTGGCGCGCGCACGCGAATCTGCTGTTCTCGAACTGGCTCAACTACTACGTGTATCAACAGACGCCGTACGAGCTCGGAGCGGGCATCTGAGTCCGTCGCAACCCTGTCGTACCGCCGCCGCGGCTTGTCATGTGATGAACGTTGCGGGTCCGCGCGGCTTCTTTTTCACCAAATACACGATCAAGGAGATCCGAATGATGAGAATTGAAAGTCGTTTGGCCCAAATCGGCTCGGTTCAGGAACCCGTCACCGGCGCGGTCAGCTATCCGATCTACCAGGCCACCGTGTTCCGCCATCCGCGGCTCGGCCAGAGCACCGGATTCGACTACGCCCGCACGAAGAGCCCGACCCGCAAGGTGCTCGAGGAGGCGGCCGCCGAACTGGAATCCGGCGACGCCGGCTTCGCCTGCAGTTCCGGCATGGCGGCATTGCAGACCATCTTCGCGCTGCTTGAGCAGGGCGACCATCTGCTCGTGTCGCTCGACCTGTACGGCGGCACCTACCGGCTGATCGAGCAGGTCATGTCCCGCTTCGGCGTGACGGCGTCCTACGTCGACACGAACGACATCGAGGCGCTCGAGGCGAACTTGCGCCCCGGCAGCACGAAGGCGGTGCTGATCGAGACGCCGACGAATCCGCTCATGATGGTCACCGACCTCAAGCGGGTCAGCGAATGGGCGAAGGCGCGCGGGCTGCTCGTGATCGTCGACAACACGCTGCTGACCCCGTTCTTCCAGCGGCCGATCGAGCTCGGCGCGGACATCGTCATCCACAGCGCGACGAAATATCTGGCCGGCCACAACGACGTGCTCGCCGGGCTGATCGTCACGAAGGGCAAGGAGCTGTCCGAGCGGATGGCGTTCCTGCACAACTCGATCGGCGCGGTGCTCGGACCGCAGGATTCGTGGCTGCTCATGCGCGGCATGAAGACGCTCGCGCTGCGGATGGAGCGGCACCAGGCGAACGCAATGCGCATCGCCGAATTCCTGCTGGAGCATCCGCTTGTCGAGGACGTATACTATCCGGCGCTGCCGCACCATCCGGGTCATGAGATCCAGAAGAAGCAGTCGTCGGGGAACACGGGCATCTTCTCGTTCCGGCTCAAGGACGCGCGGCTCGTCGAGCCGGTGCTGCGCCACGTGAAGCTGATCGCGTTCGCGGAGAGCCTCGGCGGCGTCGAATCACTGATGACCTATCCGGCGGTGCAGACGCACGCGGACATTCCGGAGGAGATCCGGCGCGCGGTCGGCGTGGACGACCGGCTGCTCCGGCTGTCGGTCGGCATCGAACACCCGGACGACCTGATCGAAGACCTCGGACAAGCATTGGAACAGGCAGCAAGAGAGACGGGAGCATGAACAACATGGCGGATGGACGCGGATATGATTTTGACAGGGTGCTGAATCGGCGGGGCACGTCGTCCCTGAAGTGGGACCAGCTTGAGAAGCTGTTCGGTTCGGAGGACGTGCTGCCGCTGTTCGTCGCGGACATGGACTTCGAGGCCCCGCCGGAAGTCGTCGAGGCGATCGTCGGGCGGGCGAAGCACGGCGTCTACGGCTACACGATCCGGACCGACGGGTACTTCGAGGCGGTGACCGGCTGGCTCGAGCGGCGGCACGGCTGGAAGATCGAGCGCGAATGGCTCGTGAGCTCGCCCGGCGTCGTGCCGGCGCTGGCCGCGGCGATCCACACGTTCACGGAGCCGGGCGACGGCGTCATCCTGCAGTCGCCGGTCTACTATCCGTTCTACGATGTGATCCGCGCCAACGGCCGGGTCGTCGTGGACAACCCGCTGCGCATCGAGGACGGCGTATTTCGGATTGATTATGATTTGCTGGAGGAGCAGGCGAAGGGCGCGAAGCTGATGCTGCTGTGCAGCCCGCACAATCCGGGCGGCCGCGTCTGGACCGCGGACGAGCTCAGGCGGGTCGGGGAGATTTGCTTCCGGCACGGTGTCATCGTCGTGTCCGACGAGATCCATCACGATCTCGTCTTCGCGCCGCACAAGCACGTGCCGTTCGCGTCGCTGGGGCCCGAGTATGCGGCGCGGTCGATCACCTGCATTGCGCCGAGCAAGACGTTCAATCTCGCCGGGCTGCAGGCCGCCGCGTCGATCGTGCCGGACGGCGAGCTGCGGCGGAAGTTTCTGCATACGGCCCGTCTGGGCTTGTCGATCCACATGGACAGCTATTTCGGCGTAACCGGCCTGGAGGCAAGCTATCGCTACGGCGAGCCGTGGCTGGAGCAATTGCTCGTGTATCTGCGGGAGAACCGGGATGCGCTGGTCGCGTTTTTCGCGGAGCGGCTGCCGGAGCTTCGCGTCATGGTGCCGGAGGCGACCTACCTCGCTTGGGTCGACTGCCGCGCGATCTCGGAAGACCCCGCCGAGCTGAAGAAGCTGATGTTCCGCGAGGCGCGCGTCGCGTTCAGCGAAGGCTCGGTGTTCGGCGGGCAGGGCGCGGGCTGGCTGCGCATCAATTTCGGGTGCCCGCGTTCGGTGCTGCTCGAGGCGCTTGAGCGGTTCGCGGCGGCGGCGCGGCGCCGGCTGGACGCGCGGCAGGAAATGTAATGCAATTTTGCAGTATATTCGGGCGTCTCTCCTCCATTTCGGCGAATGTAGTGCATATTTGCAGTATATGAGGCCACTTCGGCATTTTCGGGCCAAATGTAATGCATTTATGCAGTAGGTTGCAACGGGTCTGTCAGTCGACGCGGCAGACCCGTTTGTGTTACGATGAAGGAGACAACGCATGCGGCCGGATCGGCCGGCCGGGATGAGGAGGGTCCGGGAAATGAGCCAAGTGGACCGCATACTGGACAAAGCGCTGAATGGCGGAAGACTCGGCCTCGAGGAGATCGTGACGCTGTTCGAGAGCGACGAAATCGAGAAAATGGGCGCGGCGGCGGACACGATCATGAAGCGATTCCATCCGGAACCGATCACGACGTTCGTCATCGGCCGGAACATCAACTATTCCAATGTCTGCGACACGTATTGCCGGTTCTGCGCGTTCTACCGGCCGCCGGGATCGCCGGAAGGCTACCTGCTCTCCAATGAGGAGATCTTCCGGAAGATCCAGGAGACGGTGGACGTCGGCGGAACCGAGATTTTGATGCAGGGCGGCACCCATCCGGATCTGCCGTTCTCGTACTACCTCGACCTGCTGCGCGAGATCAAGAAGCGGTTCCCCGGCATCACGATGCACTCGTTCTCGCCGGCGGAGATCCGCAAGATGCAGCAGGTGTCGGGCCTGCCGCTGGAGGAGGTCGTGCGGCAGCTCCACGAAGCCGGCCTCGATTCGCTGCCGGGCGGCGGCGCCGAGATTCTCGACGACCGGACGCGCCTCAAGATCAGCCGGCTCAAGGGTTCGTGGACCGAGTGGATGGAAGTGATGAAGACGGCCCACCGGATCGGCATGAACACGACGGCCACGATGGTCATCGGGTTCGGCGAATCGCTGGAGGAGCGGGCGCTCCACCTGCTGCGCGTGCGCGACGCGCAGGACGAGTGCATCCGGAACGGCTACAAGTCGGAAGGTTTCCTCGCGTTCATCCCGTGGACGTTCCAGCCGGACAACACGAACCTGAAGCGGGAAAAGGCGACGCCCGAAGAGTACCTGAAGACGCTCGCGATCAGCCGCATCGCCCTCGACAACATCAAGAACTTCCAGTCCTCCTGGGTCACGATGGGGCCGGAGATCGGCAAGCTGACGCTCAGCTACGGCTGCAACGATTTCGGCAGCACGATGATCGAGGAGAACGTCGTCTCGGCGGCCGGCACGACGCACAAGGTGAACATTCAGCTCATCCTCGATCTGATCCGCCAGGCGGGCAAAATTCCGGCCCAGCGCAACACGCGCTACGAGATTCTGAAGGTGTACGGCGAGTCCGAAGGCGTCAACCGCGATTTCGTCATGCAGAACTGAATACGCGCCATGCGGCATTCTTCGGTCCCGCGTCCGGCTTCGTCCGGCGCGGGACGCCGCTTTTGTACGCCCAGCATGGGCGTCATCTATACGGTGAGAGTCCGGAATGGGGGCTGGCGAGCGCCTACCATTAGCCAAGGGCAAGGGTGTCGGTCGCGAGGCCGAATCTGAAGGAAGCCGGAGGCAAACGCACGGGTCAAGGTACACGAACTGGATTTGAGGCAGTGTTAGCCGGATGAGTTGCCAAAGCACAACGAAATCCAAAGCCGCCAAGGGCTAACGCTGTAAACTCCAGTGATCGCGGGCGGAAAGATGACGCTCTTATCTGGGGAGGCCTGCGGAATACGCGAAGTCACTTCGTAACCAGAGCCGAAAGGCTCTGCTGAATCCGCAGGAGTCAGCAGAGGCCATAGTACGCAAGTACGGGACGCCGGAAAGCGGAAGGGCCGAACCGAAAGGAGAGAGGAAGCCGATGCGTTCGCGTGAAGAGCAGAGACAGCCGAATATCCCGCAAGGGAGCTGCCAGCAGAGAGCAGCGGTGAAGCCGCAAGGGTACGCTGGAGCGCCGAGCTCATCACCGGCACAAGTCGCCCCTTCCTCTCGCGAAGACCATAGCGGCTTGCTGGAGAAGATGCTGGAGAGGGAAAACCTGCGGCTCGCTTACAGGCGGGTCGTCCAGAACGGAGGAGCGCCCGGTGTGGACGGCGTAACGGCAGCTGAGCTGCAAGCTTACCTGAAAACACACTGGGAACGGGTCAAAGCCGAACTTCTGGCGGGAACCTACAAGCCTGCGCCCGTCAGGCGGGTGGAAATCCCCAAACCCGGAGGCGGGGTCAGGCTGCTCGGAATCCCGACCGTTTTGGACCGGCTTCTCCAGCAAGCCCTCCTGCAAGTGATGAACCCGATCTTTAATGCTCATTTCTCGTGGTACAGCTACGGCTTTCGGCCGGGGAAGAGAGCGCATGACGCCGTCTTGCAGGCGCAACGCTACATTCGGGAAGGCTACAGATGGGTCGTGGACATTGATCTGGAGAAGTTCTTTGACCGGGTGAACCACGACATGCTCATGGCAAGGGTGGCGAGGAAAGTAAAGGACAAGCGTGTCCTGAAACTGATCCGGTCTTACCTGAGTGCCGGGGTAATGGTGAACGGGGTATGCCAGAGAACGGAGGAAGGGACCCCACAAGGCGGCCCGCTGAGTCCGCTCTTGGCAAACATCCTGCTGGATGATCTGGACAAGGAACTGACCAGACGCGGTCTAAGGTTTGTCCGCTATGCGGACGACAGTAACATCTTTGTGGCCAGCAAGCGCGCGGGACAGCGTGTTATGGAATCGGTGATTCGCTTTCTGGAGGGGAAACTGAAGCTGAGAGTGAACCGTGACAAAAGCGCGGTGGACCGGCCATGGAACCGCAAATTCCTGGGGTTTAGCTTTCTGCCGGATAAGCAGGCGACGATTCGGCTAGCTCCCAAGACGATCTCCCGATTCAAGGAGAAGGTCAGGGAGATCACGAGCCGCTCGCGTCCAATGCCAATGGAAGAAAGAATCCGGATGTTGAACCGGTATATGGTGGGATGGGTGGGCTACTTTCGGCTTGCATCCATGAAGAGCCACTGTGAACGGTTTGACCAATGGATTCGGCGGAGGCTGAGGATGTGCCTGTGGAAGCAGTGGAAACGAGTGAGAACCCGATTGCGTGAGCTTCGGGCACTGGGGGTCGTCGAATGGGCCTGTTTCGTTCTGGCCAATTCACGACGCGGACCTTGGGAAATGTCCCGGAGCATAAATAATGCCCTTCCGACTTCCTACTGGGAAGCGAAAGGGCTGAAAAGCATGCTTTCTCGCTATCTGGAACTTCGTCAACCTTTTGGAACCGCCTAGTGCGGACCCGCATGCTAGGTGGTGTGAGAGGACGGGGGTTAGCCGCCCCCTCCTACTCGATTTACGGATTTCCCATCCGATCCGCTCCCTTCCTCGTATATCCGCCGACGGGCGGCCATATACTGTCATCGAGGAAAGGAGTGGGCCCATGGAGATCTTCGAGGTCAGGTTGTCCGCCGCTTCCGAAGACAAGCTGTCCGAGCTCGCCCGGTGTCTGGCCGAATCCCTGGCGGATCTTCCCGCGGACGGGCGGCTCGAGACCAGCCCGGCGCACGGCCTGATCGTCTACCGCTGCGCCGGCGCCGCGCCGGACGAGCGCCAGCGGCTCGCGATCCACAGCCGCGCCGCGGCGGGCATGGCCGAGTATGTGGTCGGCTCGGTCGAACCGGAGTTGATTCGGATCATGATCCGTAAATATTATCCATGCGGCGATGACGACGTGGAACGGATCGCGGAGCTGTGCATGCGGATGCTCGGCGACCGGCCGGACGGCGCGCCGGACAAGGGCGTCCCGGGCCCACTCGCGGAAGACGGCGCGTCCGGCGACACGGCGGAACGCGGAGCCGTCCGGGACAGGAGCGCCGCGGAAGGCGGCCCGGCCCTGGACATCGCGATCCCCGGCCCGCCTCCGGAAGGTGGCGCCGCCCGGCGCAAGCGCCATATCGCGGCGGAGTTGCTCGCCTGGCTGCGGGAGCGCCCGTCGCTCCATCTGGAAGGCTACATCACCTTCCGGCTGGACAAGTACTGGGAGGAGCTGGCCGAGGCGGCGGAAGCCGCGGTCGACGAGTTCGTGATGGACCGCCAGTATCGGGAGTTCGTCGGTCTGCTCAGCGATTTTGTCAGCCGGCAGCAGCCCCGGGTGCCTGCCGTGAACCTGGTGCTCAAGGCGGATGGCGGCTTCGCGCTGTACGACGAGGCATTCCGGCCGATGGACCCGGGAGAGGGCTGGCGCGCGGCGCCCGAATTCACGGACGGGGAACTGAACGTCGAGGACATGGTCGTGAGCTGCCTGCTCGCGGTGTCGCCCGGGGAGATCATGCTGCATGCCCGCGACACGGAACTTCCGGTCGTGCGGACGATCGGGGCGATTTTCGCCGGGCGGGTGACCGTCTGCGCGGGCTGCCGCTCCTGCATGCCGCTCACCGGCGCGGTTCCGAATTGAGATCAAAATCCGTCCGCTGCGCTTGACCGTGCTTCGGGCCGTGAGTATAATGATGTGCAACGGCGACGACGAAGACATGTTCTCGTCATCCGGCACGGTACAGAGAGAGGGAACACGGGCTGCAATTCCCTCCCGGCGCCAGACGGGAATACCCCTTCATCAGCCGTGCGGCGGAACGGGCCGGGCCCCAGTATGCCGCACCGGGTCATCTCCGTTAACGGATGCCTGAGGCGGACGTCTGCTTTTTCCACGGGCGGCGTCTGCGAACAAGGGTGGAACCACGGGCTGACCGGCGCTCGTCCCTTACGGGGCGGGCGTTTTTCTTATTTCTATGCAGGAGGTTGTTGCACATGTCGATTCGCATCACGTTTCCGGACGGCGCGGTGAGGGAGTTCGCCGCGGGAACGACCGTCGAGGAAATCGCGGGCTCGATCAGCCCCGGCCTGAAGAAGAACGCCGTCGCGGGCAAGGTGGGCGGCAAGCTGGTTGACGTCTACGCCCCGATCGAAGAGGACGCGACGCTCGAAATCGTCACGCTCGACACGCAGGACGGTCTCGAGATCATGCGCCACAGCACGGCGCACCTGATGGCGCAGGCGCTCAAGCGGATCTACGGCGAGAAGAACGTCAAGCTCGGCATCGGGCCGGTCATCGAGGAAGGCTTCTACTACGACGTCGATCTCGACCGTCCGATCTCCTCCGAGGACCTCGAGGCGATCGAGAAGGAAATGGAGCGAATCGTCGCCGAGGACCTGCCGATCCGCCGCCGCGTCGTCAGCCGCGAGGAAGCGCTCCGGATCTATGAAGAGCTCGGCGATCCGCTCAAGCTCGAGCTGATCCACGACCTGCCGGAGGATGCGGTCATCACGATCTACGACCAGGGCGAGTTCTTCGACCTGTGCCGCGGGCCGCACCTGCCGTCGACCGGCCGGATCAAGGCGTTCAAGCTGCTCAGCGTCGCCGGCGCGTACTGGCGGGGCGATTCCCGGAACAAGATGCTCCAGCGCATCTACGGCACCGCGTTCCCGAAGAAGGCCCAGCTCGACGAATACCTCCAGCTTCTCGAGGAAGCGAAGAAGCGCGACCACCGCAAGCTCGGCCGCGAGCTCGGATTTTTCGCGTTTTCGAAGGAAGTCGGCCAGGGGCTGCCGCTCTGGCTGCCGAACGGCGCGAAGCTCCGGCGCACGCTGGAGCGGTACATCGTCGACATCGAGGAGCGGCTCGGATACCAGCACGTCTACACGCCGGTGCTGGCCAACGTCGATCTGTACAAAATCTCCGGTCACTGGGAGCATTACCAGGAGAACATGTTCCCGCCGATGGAGATGGACAACGAGACGCTCGTGCTGCGCCCGATGAACTGCCCGCACCACATGATGGTGTACAAGAGCGAGCTGCGCAGCTACCGCGACCTGCCGATCCGGATCGCCGAGCTCGGCACGATGCACCGCTACGAGATGTCCGGCGCGCTCACCGGGCTGCACCGCGTCCGCGCGATGACGCTGAACGACGCCCACATCTTCTGCCGGCCGGACCAGATCAAGGAGGAGTTCGCCCGCGTCATTCAGCTCATCCAGCACGTATACCGGGACATCGGCATCCGGGAGTACCGGTTCCGGCTGTCGTACCGGGATCCGAAAGACACGGAGAAATACTACCCGGACGACGCGATGTGGGAGAACTCGCAGCGCATGCTGAAGGAGGTCGTCGAGGAGCTCGGCCTGCCGTACTTCGAGGCGGAGGGCGAGGCCGCGTTCTATGGACCGAAGCTGGACGTGCAGATCAAGACGGCGCTCGGCAAGGAGGAGACGCTGTCGACCGCGCAGCTCGATTTCCTGCTGCCGGAGCGGTTCCAGCTCGAGTACATCGGCGAGGACGGCCAGAAGCATCGTCCGGTCGTCATTCACCGCGGCATCATCAGCACGATGGAGCGGATGACCGCGTTCCTGCTCGAGAACTTCGCGGGAGCGCTGCCGCTCTGGCTGTCGCCGGTGCAGGCGCGCGTCATCCCGGTCTCGCAGCAGTTCGACGAGTACGCGAAGCAGGTGGCCGAACAATTCAAGGAAAACGGCATCCGCGCCGAGACGGACCTGCGCAACGAGAAGATGGGCTACAAAATCCGCGGCGCGCAGCTCGAGAAAATCCCGTACATGCTCATCGTCGGCGAGAAGGAGGCCACCAGCGGCAGCGTCTCCGTGCGCAAGCGCGGTGAAGGCGACATCGGCGCGAAGCCGGTCGACGAAACGATCGGCATGCTGCTGGAGGAGATCCGCACCCGCAAGGTGTGACGAGCGTCCCGCGCATGCATAATCCGGCAGGCATCAGGGCAACCTCCCGAACAAGGAGGAGATTCGACGCGATGTCGACCGACTCTAGTTTACCGTGTTGTCGATCGGCGGCGGTGCGGCTCGCGGTTGCCGCGGCGCTGGCCGCCGCCTTCGCATGCATCTGCGCCGACCCGGCGTGGTCCGCTCCCGTGGCGCCGCCCGCCGAAGCGGAAGATCCCGGGGCCGGCCCGATCGAATCCGTCGTCGTGACGGCCACCGGCTACACGGCCGGCGTGGAATCGACCGGCAAGCGGCCGGGCGACCGCGGATACGGGATCACGTATTCCGGGGTAAAAGTGAGGCGCGGAATCGTCTCGACCATCGCCGCCGACCCGAAGGTGTTTCCGATCGGCACCCTGCTGTACATTCCCGGCTACGGCTACGGCGTCGTCGCCGATACGGGGAAGGCGATCAAGGGCAACCGCATCGATCTGTACTTCGAGACGACGGGACAGGTGTACCGTGAATGGGGCAAGCGCACCGTACAGGTCGAGGTGCTCGTGCGGGGCAACGGCAGGCTGACCGAGGAGCGGCTCGCCGAGCTCGGCCGCGCGGTGACGGCGGGACGGCTGTTTCCCGTCGCCCGACAAAAAACCTGATGATTCGACGCATTCCGTCCCGCCGCGATTCGCGGCGGGATTTGTTTTTTTCGCGCGCGGCCCGGCAATCCGGGTCCCATGGTACTCGTCTTCTCCCGGGTTCCATGCTAAGATGTAGTTGTGCTGGCAAGAAGAAGATCACAATCATTTCTCAGGATTGGGCGGTGCCATGTCCATGAACGGGAACGGCGTGCAGCTCACGGGCCTACTGGATCCGCGCAAAGAAGCGGAGCTGGTCCGGTTGTACAACGAGATGATTCGCGTCGCCTACGCGAACGTGTACAACAAGTCCGACGCGCTCGATGTCGTCCAGGAGGCATGGGTTAAAATGCTGGCGAATCGCGCCTCGCTGCGCGAATCGGACAAGTTGGCCGCCTGGGCCAAGGTGATCACGCGCAACGTCGCGGTCAACGTGAACCGCTCGGCGGCAAGGACGAGGGTCTGGAGCGAAGCGGATTGCCGGCTGGCCGCCGAAGACCGGGAAGCGCGGACGGAAGAGCTCATGATGGAAATCTCGGAGCTGCTGGGACAGCTCGAGCCCGCGGCGCGCACCCTTTTCCTGTACAAATATTACTACGGACTGAAGGACCGGGAGATCGCGAGCGCCATGTCGATGCCGGTCGGCACGGTGAAGGCGAAGATCCACCGTGCGCGGGAGCGGCTCAAGAAGGCCCGGCTCGCGGACATGGAACGGTACGGTGAAGGCCGTTCAATCCGGTGCTGAAAATTGGAATCGCATACATGCGAAGAACGGCGGTTTTTGTCAACATAGTGCAAACTTTATGACAGAGGATCTGACACATTGGTGACAGAGTCCTCTTTATTTTTCCCCAAATTTCGACTATAATGTTATAAAAATTTACATGTCAGACGGGAGCGATCACACATGAGCCCAATCCGACGTTGGTGGAACCGTGCGGTCATCGATCACGAAAGAGCTTCGGCATCCCGATCCTCCGAACAGGAAGCGAAAGTGTCGCAGCTCATCCATGAATCGCTGGTCATCTCCGACCGGATGCAGGCTGCCGTGGAAGAAGTCAATCTGGCGACCCTCGAACTGTCGGAGATTGCGGACCGCTCGAAGTCGCAGGAAGAACGGCTGCGTGAGCTGGGCCGGCAGGCGGTGGACCGGATCGAAGAGACGTTCGCCGCGCTGCAGACGGTCGAAGCGCGCGCGGAGGAAATCAAGCACAGCATGCTCAGCACGAGCGAGCAGAGCCGCGAAGTGAAGCAGGTCGTCATCGACGTCTGCCGGTCGCTGGTGAACACCGACGAGGTCATGAACGACCTCGGCCACCACAACAAGACGATGGAGCAGCGGATCGACGAGCTGATCAGCCATATGTCGAGAATCAACGAGATCAACGCGTTCCTGCAAGAGGTTGTGACGCAGACGTCGCTGCTGGCGCTCAACGCCTCAATCGAGGCGGCGCACGCGGGCGAGTACGGGCGCGGCTTCGCCGTCGTGGCGCAGGAAATCCGCAAGCTGGCGGATCAGAGCCATGAAGCGCTGCGGCGCTCCGGCAGCATCGTCGAAGAAATCGAGGCGGGCGTGCGTCAGGTCGTCTCGTCGGTGAAGGCGGAGCGGACGGCGGTGCAGCGCGGCATTTCCGAGATGGCGCAGACGAAGGTCTGGATGGACGACATTTACGCCCGCATCGTCCAGCTCGATCCGCTCGTCTCCTCCGTGGCCGAGGCGAGCGCCCAGCAGTCCAGGCTGACGGCGGACGCGACGGCGATGCTGAAGGAGGCCGTCGACGCGATGGGGCTGACCGTGAGGAGCGTCGACGAGACGCTGGAGCTGACCGCCGAGCAGCGCAGGCAGATCACGAAGCTGGTCCGGGTGCGGGAAGTGCTCGGCCAGAACTCGCAGGCACTCTACGCGGCGATCCAGGAGGTCGGCCTGCGGCACGAATCCGGCTCGGCCGGGCTTCCGATCGAGCCGATGATCGAATGGCTGGATTCGGTCGCGAAGATGTCGCAGATCCGCTCGCTGGACGAGAAGGTGCACGCGGCGACGCTGAAGACGCTCATCGATTCGAAGGCGGAGATCGAGGCGATCTGGTCGAACCGGGCGGACGGCTCGTTCATTTTCTCCTTCCCGGAAGCCGGCCTGCTCAACGCGCGGAGCCGGGAATGGTGGAAGCGGGCGATGGAAGGCGACGCGTACACTTCCGACATCTATATCTCCGCCATCACGAAGCGGCCGTGCCTGACGATCTCGATGCCGATTCTGGACGACCGCGGCAAGCCTGCCGGCGTCATCGGGATCGACATTCGCGTGGAGCAGACGCGCGAGGAGCGGCCCGCCAAGGCGGCCAGCGGTTGATATCCCGATCCGAATATTCCCTCCATTACGCTCCAGCGGCTCGGTCTCCGGACCGAGCCGCGGTTCATTCGCGGGGTCCTTCACGGCCCGCCGGCATTCCATGTATACTGGACGTACCAAACAAGCAGCAGGAGAGATGAACATGAATCCGAGGGTTTTCGGCCGGGTGCTTGGCGGACTGATACTGCTCGCGATCGGCGGGATGTTTCTGCTTCGCCAGTTGGGCATCGTGTCGTTCGAATTCGATATCGGCTATCTGATCGCGACGTTCTGGCCGCTCATCCTGATCGCGGTCGGCGTGCAGGGCATGACGCAGCGCGGGGGCTGGGGGTGGGGGCTGTTCCTGCTCGGGCTCGGCCTGTTCTTCCAGGCCCGCAATCTCGGCTTCATCGATATGACGCTCGGCGAAGTGATCCGGTACGGGTGGCCGGTACTGCTCATTTATTGGGGATTGGTCATGATCTTCCGGCCGGGCGGAAAGAAGAAAAGCGAGAACGGCTGGCAATCGTATCCGCCGAAATCGGACGACCCGTTCCCGGGCGCCGACCGGCCGGTCCCGCCACCGCCGCCGCTCCATCCGAATCCGCTCGACCTCGATTACGAGCCGCCGAAATCCGGCGAGCCCGGAGCGGGGCCCCATCCCGGCGGGGGCACGGCTCCCGGGGCGGACGGCCGGCATGACGCGGGCGGGCGCCAGGGGCAGCACGGGCATTATGGCGCAAGCGGGCAGCATGACGCGCACGGCTGGAACGGCGCGGAAGGCCCGGGCGGTTCGGGCGGCCCGGGCGGCGGTTGGTACGATCCCGGCCGCGGCGGCGGGGCGAAACGCGAGCACGACTGCTGGTCGGGCTGGGCTCACAACCCGAACGCCGAGACCCGCAGCGGTTTCATCGGCGACATCCACGTCGGCGGCGATTACTGGGAACTCCGGCCGATGAACATCTCGCTGTTCATCGGGGACACCGTGCTCGACCTGACGAAAGCCCAAATTCCATACGGCGAGACGCGCCTCAACATCTCCTCGTTCATCGGCGATGTCAAGGTGTTCGTCCCGAACGACCGCGATCTGGGCATCAGCGTCGCCACGAGCTCGTTCATCGGCGACACGAGGGTCATCGACCGGCAGGAGGGCGGCTTCTTCAAAAACGTGCGGTTCGAGACGCCGTACTACCATGAGGCGGAACGGCGGGTCCGGCTGAACATCAGCTCGTTCATCGGCGACGTCCGCATCGTGAAGGTGGGATGACCGGCCGATGCTTACGCGGATATGGCGCAGCAGCAAGTGGGAGCTCATCTTCATCGTGCTCGGCACCTCACTGGTGTCGACGGCCATCGCGGCCGCCGGCACCGTCTACGCGGAGGCGGTGCTGCCGCCGGGCGACTGGCGCTCGGCGGCTGCGGCCGTTTTCGTGCTGGTGAACATCGGAGTCGGCTATTGGGCGGCGCAGCGGATCCAGCGGCGCGTCGACGCCCTGCATTTTGCGATCAAGCAGGCGGTCAGCGGCAATTTGGCCGTCCGCATACCCGAGGAGGGCGCGCGCTCGTTCGCGCCGGTCTACCGGGATTTCAACGAAATGGCGGCAAAGCTCGAGGAACGGCTCCAGCTCCTGCAGCGGATGGGCGAAGAGCAGACGATGCGCGAGGCGGCGGCGGGCGAAGCGGCTGTGCTGGAAGAGCGCAAACGGCTGGCCCGCGATCTGCACGACACGGTCAGCCAGCAATTGTTCGCGATCCATGTGTCGGCGTCGTCGCTGCCGAAGCTGCTCGAGATCAACCCCGAGCGGGCGGATGAGGTGATCCGGCAGCTCATTGAGATGTCGAACTCGGCGCAGCGCCAAATGCGCGGACTGATCGCGCAGCTTCGCCCGCTCGAGCTCGAGGGGCGGTCGCTTCGGGAGGCGCTCGAGAAGTGGTTCCCGGACTATTGCCGGCAGAACGGGCTGCAGGGCGAGCTCAGGTGGGACATCGAAAGCCCGCTTTCGGAGGCGAAGGAGCATCAGCTCTTCCTGATCATCCAGGAGGCGATGGCGAACATCGTGAAGCACGCCTCGGCGCGGCGCGTGCTGCTGCACGCGACGGAGACGGAGCGGCAGCATGCGGTTACCTTGCAGGACGACGGCGCGGGCTTCCGGGCCGATCAGGTGAAGGCGGGCTCATACGGACTGACGACGATGCGCGAGCGGGCGCAGAAGCTCGGCGGCGACACGGAAATCATCAGCAAGGCCGGCGCCGGCACGCGCATCCGCGTGATGATACCGAAATTCGCGGACGGGGAGGACGACGGAAATGAGCGGGACGGCTGAATGCCGGATCATGATCGTGGACGATCACGACATGGTGAGAACGGGGCTCAAGACGTACTTGATGCTGGAACCGAAATTCGAGGTATGCGCCGAGGCGGGCAGCGGCGAGGAAGCAATCCGGGTGCTGGAGTCGCTGCCGCCGGACAGGTTGCCGCACATCATCCTGATGGATCTGATGATGCCGGGGATGGACGGCGTCGAAACGACGCGCGCGGTGCTCGGGCGCTGGCCGGACATCCGGGTCGTCATGCTGACGAGCTTCCTCGAGGACGACAAGGTGGTGGCGGCCATCGAGGCTGGTGCGACGAGCTACGTGCTGAAGACGGTCTCCGCCGAGGAGCTGATCTATGCGTTGAACGGCGCCGCGCGCGGCATGCCGGTCATGACGGGCGACGTCTCGCAGGCGCTGACGCGCGGCCTGCGGCAGCGGACTGCCCAGGAGGCGGACGACGGGCTGACGGAGCGCGAGAAGGAAGTGCTGCTGCTGATCGCGGAAGGGCTGTCGAACAAGGAAATCGCGGACGAGCTGCACATCAGCGTCAAGACGGTCAAGACGCACGTCAGCAATCTGCTCATGAAATGCGAGCTGGAGGACCGGACGCAACTGGCCGTGTACGCCCACCGCAAGGGGCTCGTGAAGCCCGCGGGACGGTAAGCCAGAGGCCGATTTCGGCATCCGTCTGCATATTTGCGCGGCGCGGCGGGAATGCTGGTGATATGCCATTCCATGCCTGAAGGGGTCGGTCGCAGCTCATGTTGCCGCTTGAATCGAAGCTCGAGAACCGGGAGTTCAAATTTGCCGACGCCCGCGGCGTGCTGGGCGAGCTCGGCTTTGCCGTCGGCGGCGGCTGGGAATATACGCAAGGCTCGTTCGATCGGGCGCTGGACGGCGAGCAGCGGGAAATGTGGCTCCGATTGCCGTTCACAGCGACTTTCGGCCATATCGACGCCGAAGAGGAGGAGAGCGACGCGGTCATCCGCTTCGGCAAGCCGTACGCGCTGCGCCATGTCCATCAGGACGGCGTGGACGAGGGCGCCGGCATGCGGCTGGCCGCCGGCCTGATCGACCAGTTCGCCGCCCCGAAGGATCCGGACGCCCGAATCGGCCCGGAGTGGGCGGAGCGGGCGCAGGAGATGCTGCGGATCGCCGAATCGGCGCTGCTCCGGAACTGACGCGCCGGCTTCGCGGAGCGCAATGGATGCAGTCAGCATGATTGTAAAGCTGGACGTCGGAGAGTCCCGGCAGCAGGCGGGATTCTCTTTTTTTGTTGCGGCGCGGTGCGCATGTTGCGGGCCCGGATGTTTTTATTTGCCTTTAAACCTGATTTAAGATTGCATTAATGTAGGGATGGCATGCTAGGAATCACAGGAACGACAGTCTTTCGCGCAGCGAATTCGGATATCGGCAAGGAGGAGAGGCATGATGGACGACAGGAACCAATTCAATCGGCCTTATGACGCGTTCTTCCGGGGTTCCGGAGACGACGGCGCCGGTGAGCGGCGGACCCGCCCGGAATTCGCCGACGGTTCGCCGGACGGCGCGGCGGACATATCGCAGACGTACGGTTCGGACCGCGGCCCGGCGGACGCGGCTTCGGGCGGCGCTTCGGTGTCTCCGGTCCGATCGTCTTCGCGGCCGGTCTACTATTATTCTTACGGCCCGTTCCGTTCGGGCGGCGCGGATGCGGGGGCGTCGGGCTCCGATGCGGCGGTCCGGAACGAAGCCGTGTCCCCGGAGCGGATCGAAGCCGGCGCGTCGCATCGACCGGCCCATACGGTGCGGACCTGGATGGTCAGCGAGCCCCGTCGCCGCCGTTCGTGGATGGCCCCCGTGGCCGCATTTCTGGCGGGTGTCCTGCTCACCGGAAGCCTCATGTTCGCGTCCGACTATCTGAATCTGTTCACCGGCGGCTCCGACCAGGCGCTGGCCCAGAGCCCGACGGGCCCGTCGGGCGGATCGGATACCGGCGCCGGGTCGCCGGGAGCGGGACCCGCTTCGAACACGCCGTCCGGCAGCGCAGCCGCGTCCTCGTCGGGCGGCACGGTGGCGAACGCGATCGACCTGGTGCGGCCGAACAACATCGCGCAGATCGTCGAACGGTCGAGTCCCGCCGTTGTCAAGATCGAGACCTATGTGCGGTCTCGCGTCCGCTCCGGCAACAGCCTGTTCGATGACCCGTTCTTCCGGCAGTTCTTCGGCGATTCGTACCGCATTCCGTCGGACAACGGCGGCGACGAAGAGCAACTGAGGCCGAACGGGCTCGGTTCCGGCTTCTTCTTTGACAAGGAAGGCTACATCCTGACGAACCAGCACGTGGTCGGCGGCGCGGACAAGATCATGGTGACGGTGATCGGCTACGACGAGCCGTTCGAGGCGGAACTGCTCGGCAACGACTTCAATCTCGACCTGGCGGTGCTGAAGATCAAGGGCGACAAGGATTTCCCGACGCTGCCGCTCGGCGATTCGGACGCGATCGCGGTCGGCGAATGGGTCGTCGCGATCGGCAACCCGAACGGCTTCGACCATACGGTGACGGTCGGCGTGCTCAGTGCGAAGGAGCGGCCGATCACGATCCAGGACACGAACGGCACGCGGCAATACGAGCATTTGCTGCAGACGGACGCCTCGATCAACCCGGGCAACTCCGGCGGTCCGCTGATCAATCTGGCGGGTGAAGTCATCGGCATCAACACGGCGGTCTCCACCTCCGCGCAGGGCATCGGCTTCGCGATTCCGACCAGCACGATCGTCGGCGTGCTGGACATGCTGAAGGAAAACAAGCGGGTGCCGCAGCCGTTCATCGGCGCGACGCTGGCGGACGTCACCGAGAACGCGGCGCGCCAGCTCGGCCTGAGCGACACGAAGGGCTCGATCGTCGTGAACATCCTCTACAACTCGCCGGCCTACAAGGCGGATCTGCGCCAGTACGACGTCATCGTCGGCATGGACGGCAAGAAGTACGACAAGAAAGAGGATTTAATCAAAGCGATCCAGAATAAGAAGGTGGGCGATCAGGCGGTGCTGGACGTCATTCGCGGCGGCCGCCAGATCCAGATCACGGTGACGATCGGCGACAAGAACGATTACAACGTGCAATAAGGGTTCGACTTGCGGCGTGAATACGCCCGGCATGACAAGCGCAGCAGGCTTACGGCCGGTCTGCGCTTGTCGCGCATGTTCCGGAAAGCCGCGGACGGGAGGAATGCGGATGAGGGCGAAAATCCTGGTCGTGGACGACGACGAGAAAATCACTTCCCTGCTCAGGCGAAGCCTGACGTTCGAAGGGTATGACGTGCTGACGGCGCACGACGGGCGGGAGGGGCTGCGGAAGATGCTGGAGTCCGAGCCCGATCTCGTCGTGCTCGACGTCATGATGCCGCATCTGGACGGCTGGGAGGTGTGCGAGCGCATCCGGAAGAGCGGCAGTACCGTGCCGATCCTGATGCTGACGGCGAAGGACGAGGTGAAGGACCGCGTCAAGGGGCTCGATCTCGGCGCCGACGATTATCTGGTGAAGCCGTTCGCGCTCGAGGAGCTGCTGGCCCGCGTCCGGGCGCTGCTGCGCCGCAAGAGCGGCGGCGAGGCGTCCGCGGGGCGGCTCGTGTTCGAGGACCTCGTGCTCGACCTCGATTCGCGCGAAGCGATCCGCGGCGGGCGGACGTTCGAGCTGACGAGCAAGGAGTTCGACCTGCTCCATCTGTTCATGTCCAATCCGCGGCGCGTGCTCACCCGCGAGACGATCATGGAGAAGATCTGGGGCTACGATTACAGCGGCGAGTCGAACGTGCTTGAAGTGTATATCGCGATGCTGCGCCAGAAGCTGGAGGAGGGCGGCGCGAAGCGCCTGATCCAGACGGTGCGCGGCACCGGCTACGTGCTCAAGGGAGAGAGCGGTTAAATGTCCATCCGGCTGCGGCTGACGCTGTGGTATTCCGGGGTGCTGGCGTTCACGATGCTGGCGCTCGGCGTCGGCCTTTACCTGTTCGTTCAGTACAACACTTACGACAACACGCGGGAGCAACTGCGCAACCAGTTCAATCAGCTCAATGTGCACGTCTCGTACGACGTGTTCCGCGATCTCCGGCTGAACCTGAGCGGCCGGCTCGGCTACGAGGGCACCTATGTGCAGCTTGTCAACTATTCGAACGGGCAGGTCCGCTCCTCGGCGCAGACGGTGGACGGGACGGAGGTGCATTTTCCCTACCCGAAGCTGGAGGATTCGCCGAAGCCGGGATATGTGCGATTTACGGCGCACGGCTACAACTTCATGGCGTACCAGTACCCGATCTCGCTGCCGAACGGCCGAACGGTCGGCCTGCTGCAGGTCATCGCCAATACGCAGTCGGAGGACGCGTTCCTCGACGGGCTGAGGACCATCCTCGTCATCTCGTCGCTCGCCGTCATCCTGATCGCGTTCACGATCGGCCTGTTCATCGCGGACAAGGCGCTCCGTCCGATCGAAGAGGTCATCCAGGCGACGAACCGGATCGAGAGCGGCGAGAATCTCAGCGTGCGCATCGCGCGGCGCGGGCCGAACGACGAGATGGGGCGGCTGACGGACACGCTGAACGGCATGCTCGCCCGGCTCGAGCGGGCGTACAACGATCTCGAGGAGGCGTACAAGGCGCAGCGCCGGTTCGTCTCGGACGCCTCGCACGAGCTCCGGACGCCGCTGACGACGATTCGCGGCAACATCGACCTGCTCCGGCGGATGTGGCAGTCCGGCGCGACGGCCGTCGAGGCTTCCCCGGGCGGCGATTCCGGCTCCGATGCCGGCGCGCGGGAACCGGGGACGGACGGGACCGGCGGCACCGGCGCGATTGTGCTCGATCCCGAACGGGCGGCGCTCACCCTCGAGGCGATGCGGGACATCGCGGAGGAGGCGGAGCGGATGAGCCGGCTCGTCTCCGATCTCCTGTCCCTCGCGCGCGCCGACGCCGGCTATGTGATGGAGAAGACCGAGGTCGAGTTGCTGCCGCTCGTCGAGGAGGTGGCGCGGAACGCGGTGCATCTGCCGCGCAAGGCGGATTTCCGCGTCGGCGATCTGACTCCGCTCGCGGGCGTGCGGGTGCTCGGCAACGCGGACTACCTGCGGCAACTGCTGTTCATTTTCATCGAGAACGCGTTCAAATATACGCCGGAGGGGTACGTGCTGCTGGAGGCCGCGCGCGAGGCCGACCAGGTCGGCCTGATCGTCGCCGACACCGGGATCGGCATGAGCAGCGGGGAAGTGCCGCATATCTTCGAGCGGTTCTACCGGGCGGACGAGTCCCGCGGCAAAACGTCCGGCACCGGCCTCGGGCTCGCGATCGCGAAATGGATCATCGACGAGCACCGGGGATCGGTCGAAGTGCGCACGCGGGAAGGGGAAGGCACGATGTTCACGATTTGGCTGCCGGTTTTGTTTTCCGGTGACCGGGATTCCGCTATAATGGATGAAGCGGACCGGACGAACGACTGAGCCGGTCGGAAAGCGGTGAGAACCCATGGAAGTCATCAAAATTTCCCCGCGCGGCTACTGCTACGGCGTCGTCGACGCGATGGTGCTGGCGCTCCAGACGGCGCGGAATCTCGAGCTGCCGCGGCCGATCCACATTCTCGGCATGATCGTACACAACCGGCACGTGACGGAGGCGTTCGAGCGCGAGGGCATCATCACGCTCGACGGCGAGAACCGGCTTGAGATTCTGGACAAGATCGACCGCGGCACGGTCATATTCACGGCGCACGGCGTGTCGCCGGAGGTGCGGCGCAAGGCGCGGGAGAAGGGGCTGACGGTCGTCGACGCGACCTGCCCGGACGTGACGAAGACGCACGATCTGATCCGCGAGAAGACGGCGGAAGGCTACGAGATCATCTACATCGGCAAGAAGGGGCATCCCGAGCCGGAGGGCGCGATCGGCATCGCGCCGGACCGCGTGCACCTGATCGAGACGGAGGCGGACATTGAGAAGCTCACGGTGCGCTCGGACAAAATCGTGATCACGAACCAGACGACGATGTCGCAATGGGACGTCCGCGGTCTGGTGGCGCGGTTGCTGGAGCGTTTTCCCACGGCCGAGGTGCACAACGAGATCTGCCTCGCCACGCAGTTGCGCCAGGAGGCGGTCGCCGAGCAGGCGAAGGGGGCCGATCTGTGCATCGTCGTCGGCGACCCGCGCAGCAACAACTCGAACCGGCTCGCGCAGGTGGCGGAGGAGATCGCCGGCGTCAAGGCGTACCGCGTCGCCGACGTGACCGAGATCCGGCGCGAGTGGCTGGAGGGCGTGAAGCGGGTAGCTGTCACCTCGGGCGCTTCGACGCCGACGCCGATCACGAAGGAAGTGATCGCGTATCTGGAGCAGTACGATTCGGAGAAGCCCGAGACGTGGGAGATTCGCCGGACGGTGAACCCGGAGAAATTGCTGCCGACGGTGCGCAGCCGGTCGGAGGAATAAGAACGCGGAAGCGGCGTCGCCTTGTTGCGGCGCCGTTTTTGTTGCGGCGGTTGCGGTGCGGTGGTTGCGTTGCGGCGGTTGCATTCGTGGAGTCCTGTCCCGTGCGTCGCTCGATGTTAACGAAACGGAGACACGCGATTTACGGGAAAACGGGGGGTTCCAAAATTCTAACGAAACGGAGACACGCGAATTGGGCAAAATCGGTCCCGCATCGCTCCGAATGGGCATAATAAGAACGTACAGTTTCGTTAGAATTCCGCACATGGGCAAAATCGGCCGAATAACGTGTTGCAGTTTCGTTAGCTTCGGCGGGGCCGGTATGCGGAGGTACGGCTGGGATGAGGTGGCGCGGCCGGCATGTGATGGTGCGGCCGGTATGCGGAGGTGCGTCCGGTATGCGGAATCCCGGCCGGCATGTGCCGGATCGGCGGCGGGATGTCGGCCTCCG
>Ga0207866_1000865_pt1 | contig 35940 bp, 36 predicted proteins | sample HigsolmetaAR203D_FD_184835 | JGI IMG/M metagenome (GOLD analysis project Ga0207866, IMG submission 184835) | Ionic liquid and high solid enriched microbial communities from the Joint BioEnergy Institute, USA - AR20-3-D (SPAdes) (version 2) ...
TGCGGACGGGATAAGCGCTGAAAGCATCTAAGCGTGAAGCCCCCTCCAAGATGAGACTTCCCACAGCGTCAAGCTGGTAAGACCCCTCAAAGACGATGAGGTTGATAGGTTCGGTGTGGAAGCGCGGCAACGCGTGGAGCTGACGAATACTAATCGGTCGAGGACTTATCCACTCCAATGATCCTTTGCCGCCATGCATGTCCAGTTTTCAAGGAATGAAGGTTTTTTTCACGGAGCTGTGGTGAAGCTGGAGTTCACGCCGGTCTGTCACACCGGAGGTCGCGGGTTCGAGTCCCGTCAGCTCCGCCATCTACAAACAAAGCGGCTCGGTAGCTCAGTTGGTAGAGCAGAGGACTGAAAATCCTCGTGTCGGCGGTTCGATTCCGTCCCGAGCCACCATATTGTGAGCCATTAGCTCAGTTGGTAGAGCATCTGACTTTTAATCAGAGGGTCGAAGGTTCGAGTCCTTCATGGCTCACCAGTGCGGACGTAGCTCAATTGGTAGAGCGTCGCCTTGCCAAGGCGAAGGTCGCGGGTTCGAGACCCGTCGTCCGCTCCATTTTCGTTTTACACAATTGATACAACGGATAGACGACACCACTCGCTGTAAAGCCAGTGGTGTTTCCTGCTTTATTGGCTGGTTGCCAAGCACTTTGCCGGCCGAATCAACTTGTGGCGCGGGAGAGCTTCTGGTACGATACATGGAGTACTGCTCCCGGGATGTTGGAGGTTCTATGAAACATAACAAGGGTATCATCAAAGCCACCGTTGTTGACTTCATGCAAGATCCGGAATTCTTTGTGGAGCGAGGTCTTCGTTCCCTGCATCGCTACGATTACAAGAAGGCCCTTCGCTGCTTTCGCCGGGCAATCGAGCTGGAGCCTACCAATGCCGAATACCACTGCCACCTGGCCAGTGTTTTGGCAGAAACGGGGCAATTTGAAGCATCAAACGACGTCTTGTATGAAATTATCGAAAAGTACGATTCGTCCATGGTGGAAGTATACTTTTACATGGCCAACAATTACGCCAATTTGGAAGACTACCAGATGGCGGAAGAAATGGCGATCCGTTACCTGCAAGCGGATGAAAACGGCCCATATCGGCTCGAAGCGGAAGAACTGCTCGATTATATTTACTTTGAACTGGACATGCCGCCGCGCCACTTCCTTCCCGGTGACCGCGAGGACGTATACAGCAAACACGAACGAGCTCGTCAAAGCCTGGAAGAAGGGCGCTTTTTAGAGGCACTGGAGACGTTGAAAGAAATTGTGGAGACGGACCCGTCGTTCATGCCGGCCTGGAACAACCTGTCGCTGGCCTACTACTACGTGGGCGATTTTGCCCAGGCGATGGCGACGATCGAACAGACGCTGGAGCGGGAAAACGGAAACCTGCATGCGCTGTGCAACCTGGCCGTCCTGCTTTCCCACCACAATCGCGTGCAGGAACTAGTCGGGCTGATCGAGATGCTGAAAAAAGTGGTTCCGTATCACCCGGAGCACATGTACAAGCTGGCGACGACGATGGGCGTGCTCGGGCAGCATGAGGAAGCGTACCGACTGTACTACCGGATGTTGCGGACGGGGCGTATGCACGAAGCCTGCACATACCACTATGCGGCCATCTCTGCCTATATGACCGGACGCAGAAATCAGGCACTGCGTTGGTGGCAGAAGGCCAAGCAGCTGGACCCGGATTCGGGTGTAGCGGATCACTACTTGCAATTAGTAAAAGCGCAGGAAGAAGGGGAGAATACCCTATTGATTCCGTATCAGTACCATCCGCCGCAGCGTGAAGTATCCTGGGAAAAAGCGGCGCTTGAAGGCGTGGAAGGCCTCAAACAGGACCCGATGATCCGCGCTTCGTTGCTCTGGGCGCTGCAGCATGGGCGGGATGAAGTAAAGTTTGCCGTCCTGCAAACGCTTGCCATGATCGGCGATGACGAAGCGGAAGCGGCTGTACGCCATTTTTACCACCAGACAGACGATCCGCAGCTGCAGAAGCTGGCTCTGCTGGCACTGGCTGACATGGGAGCGGCGTTGCCGGACTGCCCTCCCGGCATATCGGCGGAACGCGTCAAGGGCAAGCCAAACGCAGCGCAGCGTGATGCCGTCACAGACGGTGAGGCGAGCCGCACGACAAACGGTGCGGCGGGTCGCGTGAGCAGTGTCCCGCCCCAGACGGAAATGGAGAGCGTGGAAGACTGCATCTGCCGCTGCCTGATGGAAAACGACCGGACTGACATGGGCGAATGGTGCCTCAAGGTCTGGCACCGCTACAAGGAAAGCGTCGCCAACCCGGTACAGGTGCGGAAAACGGTGGCGTGGGTGGCCGCGCTGGAATATCTATACGGAACGATGAACAATCAGAAGCAATCCCAGGCGTATTTCGCCGAAAAATACGGGATATCTCCTTCAACCGTAGCCAAGTGTGTCAAAGCGTTGGCAGCACTTGATCTGAAATAGATTCTCATTTTATAATAAGTTTAAATAAGTGAATGAGAGCAGGCACAATCGTGCAGATTGAGGAGGCAGTGGACATGAGCGACCAAAAAATTTACGATGTCATCATTGCCGGAGCCGGCCCCGCCGGCATGACGGCTGCCGTATACACTTCCCGTGCCAACATGAGCACGCTGATGCTGGAACGCGGCGTTCCGGGCGGGCAAATGGCCAATACGGAGGAGATCGAAAACTATCCGGGCTTTGGGTCGATTCTCGGACCCGACCTGTCCACCAAAATGTTTGAGCACGCCCAGCAATTTGGCGCCGAGTACGCGTATGGCGAAATCAAGGAAATCCAAGACGGACATCCGTACAAGCGGGTGATTGCCGGCGACAAGGAGTACCTGGCGAAATCGGTCATCGTCGCGACCGGTGCTGAACACCGCCTGCTTGGCGTCCCCGGGGAAAAAGAACTGTCCGGACGCGGCGTTTCCTACTGCGCTGTATGTGACGGGGCGTTTTTCCGCGGCAAGGAGCTGGTCGTTGTCGGCGGCGGCGATTCGGCCGTGGAAGAGGCAGTCTTTTTGACCCGGTTTGCCTCCAAAGTGACCATCGTGCACCGTCGGGATCAATTCCGCGCCCAAAAGATTCTGCAAAAACGGGCGTTTGACAATGAAAAAATCGACGTAATCTGGGATACGGTCGTCAAGGAAATCCGCGGCGACAGCAAAGTACAGGCAGTGCTGCTGGAAAACGTCAAGACAGGCGAACAGCGCGAATTCCCGACCGATGGCGTGTTCATCTACGTCGGCATGAATCCGCTGTCGGAGTGCGTGCGCGGGTTGGGCATCACCAACGAAGCGGGGTACATTTTGACCGATGAGCGTATGCACACCAAGGTAAAAGGAATTTTTGCCGCAGGGGACGTGCGGGAAAAAATGCTGCGCCAGGTCGTGACTGCTACCGGCGACGGTTCCATCGCTGCTCAATCGGCTCAGCACTACGTGGAAGAACTGAATGAGCGGCTGGCGGAAGAAAATGTCACAATGTCTTAACCTCCTTGTAACATAAATGAAATATTTGGGTGGTACACTAGAAGACGATGAATTGACCCCCTTATCTATACGAACCATACTTGCGTGGCTGCATTCAGCCGCGTCTTTTTTTTACCGAATCGGATGGGACAACCCGCTTCAGGTGCGATGCAGTCCGGCCGGTTCCACGGTTAGGTGGTTGGGAGGGTACGAATACGACAGTGGTTATGGTATGCTTATGTCAGAATCGTAGGAGGCGAGTGGAGTGACGGAAGTGGGAAAAGACAGAGCCATCAATTTGCTCATTATTACGGGAATGTCGGGTGCTGGCAAGACCGTAGCCGTACAAAGCTTGGAAGATTTGGGGTACTTTTGTGTCGACAACCTGCCTCCGGTGCTGATTCCCAAGTTTGCGGAACTGATTAAACAATCGGGCGGCGGCATCGAACGGGTTGCCCTGGTGATTGACCTGCGGGGACGAGAGTTTTTCGAAAGCCTGTCCGAAGCGATTGACAGCCTGAATCAGATGGAGGGTATTTCGTTTCATATCCTGTATCTCGATGCCAGTGACCAGACGCTGGTGTCCCGCTACAAAGAGACACGCCGACGCCATCCGCTTTCGCCGAACGGTTCGCCATTGGAAGGCATTCACGCCGAGCGCCGCCTGCTGCAGGAAATGAAAGGGCGGGCGCATCAGATTATCGATACCAGCCAGATGAAACCGGCACAGCTGCGTCAAAAGATTATCAGTCAATACGCGCAGCAGGGATCGCCGCTGACGATCAACGTGCTGTCGTTTGGTTTCAAATACGGTACGCCGATTGACGCCGACCTGATGTTTGACGTGCGGTTTTTGCCGAATCCACATTACGTGGAGGAACTGCGGCCGAAGACGGGATGTGACCCGGAAGTGGCCGAATACGTCATGAATCATAAGGAGACGAAGGAATTTATCGACAAACTGGTCGATTTTCTGTCCTTTACATTACCCCATTACCAGCGGGAGGGAAAAAGCCAGCTGGTGATCGGTATTGGCTGCACAGGCGGCAAGCATCGTTCGGTGGCGATCACCGAGCACATCGGGAATGTCTTCAGCAAAGATTACACGGTTCGCATCAGCCATCGAGACATTGACAAAAACAAATGAGCATAGGATGGCAGGAAAGGAACGAAAGGCCATCTGAACGCCTGTGTGGATCAGCATATAATGAGGTGACATATGCCGACAAGGAGAAAGGGAACGCAGCCCGGGGAACAGCTGCGGGTTGTCGTGATCGGCGGGGGAACGGGATTGTCTGTCCTGCTGCGAGGGTTGAAGCATGAACCGGTCCACATCACGGCGATTGTTACCGTCGCCGATGACGGAGGAAGCTCAGGCATACTGCGGGAGGAGATGGATATGCCCCCGCCCGGTGACATTCGAAACGTGCTGACGGCCCTCGCCGACACCGAGCCGTTGATGGAGAAAGTGATGCAGTACCGTTTTTCAACCGGCACGGGATTAGCCGGCCATAATTTGGGGAATCTACTACTTGCAGCGATGAACGAGATTACGGGAGATTTTGTGACAGCAGTGAAAAAGCTGAGCGGTGTCCTGGCTGTGCGCGGCGACGTGCTGCCGGCGTCCACCCAGTCGATTCGGCTGCTGGCCGAAATGGAGGACGGCTCGATCGTCGTCGGCGAGTCCCAGATACCGCTTACAGGCAAGCGGATCAAGCGCGTCTTCCTCGATCCCGAAGACGCAGTGCCGTTAAGCGAGGCCTTGTTGGCCATTGAAGAAGCGGATGCGATCTTGATCGGTCCCGGCAGTCTGTACACCAGCATTTTGCCCAACTTGTTGGTGCGCGGACTGTTTGATGCCGTGAAGCGTTCGCCATCGCCAAAACTGTACATTTGCAACGTCATGACGCAGCCGGGTGAAACGGATGGGTACACCGCGTCCGCGCACGTGGAAGTGATGTACCGTCACGTGGGCAGTCCATTTTTGGACACCGTAATCGTCAACTCGGCTGACATTCCCGCGCATGTCTTGGAAAAGTATGCGGAAAAGGGGGCAACTCCGGTCATCTGCGATCTGGAGCGATTGCGTCAACTGGGGCTGCACGTCGTGGCGAAGCCGCTGGTAACGTTTGAGGACGGTTATCTGCGTCACGACGCGCACGCCGTAAGCAAACAGGTGGTATCCCTGATCAGGCGCAAGCGCAGGATGCAGAAGCTAGAGAAGGAGTGAGGGTCAATGTCATCATTCGCCGCACAAACGAAAAAGGAACTGACCATGCTGGACACCCCCGAGTGCTGCAGCCGGGCGGAGCTGGCTGCCTTGATCCGGATGAACGGCAGTCTGCAATTCGGGGCAGGACGGCTGGTGCTGGATGTGACAACAGAGAATGCGGCGATTGCCAGACGGATCTACACCCTGACCAAGCGCCTGTTTCATATACACGCCGAACTCTTGGTGCGCAAAAAAATGCGGCTGAAGAAAAACAACGTCTACATCGTGCGGATTCCGCACAAGGCGCACGAGATTTTGCAAGAACTTGGCATTATGGACCAAGACAAGTCCTTTGTTCAGGGCATTTCACCGGAGATCGTCAAAAGCTCGTGCTGCCGGGCGGCCTATCTGCGCGGGGCGTTTTTGGCTGGCGGTTCGGTGAATCATCCGGAGGCGTCCAGCTATCATTTGGAAATTTTCACGTCCTACCAGAATTTTTGCGAAGCGCTGACCAAGATGGCCAACCGCTATCGACTAAACGCCAAGTGTATCGAGCGGAAAAAAGGGTATGTGCTCTACATCAAGGAAGGCGAGAAGATTACTGAATTTCTCAGCCTCATCGGCGCGCATCAGGCGCTCCTGTACTTCGAGGACGTGCGGATCGTCAAAGACATGCGCAACTCGGTGAACCGCTTGCACAATTGTGAGATTGCCAACATCAACAAGACGGTAAATGCCGCTGCCCGCCAGATGGAGAACATCAAGCTGATTCAGCAGGAGATCGGCTTGGAAAACCTGCCGAAGCGGCTGCGGGAAGTGGCGGAACTGCGCTTGATGCACCCGGACATCAATCTGAAGGAGCTGGGGGAAATGCTGCCCAGCGGTCCGGTCAGCAAATCAGGCATCAATCACCGGTTGAGAAAAATCAACGAAATTGCTGAGAAATTGCGAGAAAAACAAAATGTATCCATCTAGCAGCATGGTATACTTATCGGTAACGAGTACACTGTGTGAGGAGGTCCATACATGGTTCAACAGCAGGTTGTGGTCAAATTGAAAACTGGGTTGCAGGCCCGTCCTGCGGCATTTTTCGTGCAGGAGGCCAACCGCTTTGTATCGGAAATTTTTGTGGAGAAAGGAAACAAAAAAGTAAACGCAAAAAGCATCATGGGCATCATGAGCCTCGCCATCAGTTCGGGAACGGAAATCACGATTTCGGCGGAAGGCCCTGATGCGGCTCAAGCGGTCAGCAGCCTGGCCAATCTGGTCAGCAAAGAGGAATAGGCCGCAACGTTATTGACACCTTGCAGCGCAGCCCCGTTTGCAATCGCAATGCTGCTCCTTGCAAGAACCAGAGGCATAATGCAAAGCAACTTCATTCTTTGCGGGTGCCTCTTTTTCTTTTACCGTGCGGCGGCGATGGCGTTGTACTCGGCTGTTTCACATCCCGTGTAAAAAGGGTGAGTGACCATGATTGTAATGATAAATGGTGCGTATGGCGCCGGGAAGACGACGGTTGCCAGCAGGCTGGCTGCCTCCATACCGAACAGCATGCTGTTTGACCCGGAAGAGGTGGGCTTTATGCTGCGCCGCATCGTTCCGGAGGAAATGAGGCTGCGCGAGGAAAAGACAGATAATTTTCAGGATTTGCAATTGTGGAGGGTGCTGACGGTAAAGGTGGCCGGGCTGCTGAAGATGACCTACGGGAAGCATTTGATTGTTCCCATGACGATTATACATAAGGAATACTTCACATACATTTTCAACGGCTTCAAAGAGCTGGACAAACATACCTGCCATTTTTGCCTGATCGCCAGCCGGGAAACCCTCTATGAACGGCTCAGAAGGCGGGGAGAAGCGGAGGGGAACTGGTGTTACCGGCAAATCCCAGCGTGTGTGGAGGCTTTTCAGGACACATGTTTTGAAGAAAAGATCATGACGGATGGGGTGCCGGCAGAGGAAATCGTTGATTACGTAAAAAAACGTATCGAAGCGATGGCCCATGCTGACGCGACGGGGTGATTTGGCGCAACCGTAATATCCTCAAGGTACGCGTCTGTTTGGGGCAGGCTGCATGTTTTCCCGTCGCTCGGGGGAATGCTAACAGATGAAACAGGCAAGGCTTCCACTCGCTGCCGCATGCGATGGAGTCTTTCATCACCCGGTGCCCAACCGCGCCAAAGGAGGGAGACGTGTGGAGAACAACCGTGACACCCTATACGAAGGACGCGACCAGTACGACATGGACATTGACCGTATGGTAAACGAGGGGCTCGGCGGCGGACAGGTCAGCGACCAGAACGGATTGATCGAGGAGTCGACCACCGATACCATGACGGGCGCCAGTTCGGCCCGCGACAACCGCTGACAGCACCAAGGGAGGGAATGATACATGGATGTGAAGCGCGCACAGGAAATCCTGCGCTCCTCGGAAAAAATCGAGGTCCAGTACAAAGGGCAGCCGGTCTGGATCGACGGCGTGGATGAACGAACCGCGACGGCCCGCGTCCACATTGAAGGCAATCCGGCCAACAGCATGGCGGTCGAGGTCGGACAATTGGAGGAGAAGTAAAAACACCCGGCCTTGCTGGCCGGGTGTCGTGCTTCGAGGGGAAGAACCCTGTCAAGCCGATTGCTTATTTGGAAGAGGATTCCGGCGTGATTACCTTGTCGATCAGGCCGTACTCCAGCGCTTCCTGAGCGGTGAGGAAGTTGTCGCGGTCGGTATCCTTTTGAATCCGCTCCAGCGGCTGACCGGTGCGCTCGGCGAGGATTTTGTTCAGGTGTTCGCGCATTCTCAGGATGCGTTTGGCAGCGATTTCGATGTCGCTCGCCTGGCCTTGCGCGCCGCCGAGCGGCTGGTGAATCATCACTTCGCTGTTCGGCAGGGCAAAGCGTTTGCCCTTGGCGCCCGCCGCCAGCAAAAACGCTCCCATCGACGCGGCCATGCCGACACAAATGGTGGACACATCCGGTTTGATGAATTGCATCGTATCATAAATCGCCATACCGGCGGTAATCGAACCGCCCGGGCTGTTGATGTACAAGTGGATGTCTTTGTCCGGGTCCTCGGCCTGCAGGAACAGCAGTTGCGCTACGACGATGTTGGCAACGGTGTCGTTGATCGGCGTTCCGAGAAAGATAATGCGATCCTTTAGCAGGCGCGAATAAATATCATATGCACGTTCACCGCGATTCGTCTGTTCGATGACGGTGGGAATCAAGTTCATATGCATTAAGCCTTCCTCCTCTCTTGGTAAGATTAATCATACACGAAAGGTCAGTAAAGGTCAAACAGGTAACTGCAAGCCTTTCTCTCAGTTCTCTCCCAATCCTGCCTCTCCTAAACCTTATGGCGTCAGAAATGTTTTATTCGCCTGACGGACCGCGCAGGCCAGCGATCCGAGGAAGGCCATCCACACCGGCAGCGCGAACAGCCAGCCGGCAAACGGGATAATCAGCAGGCACTGCAGCGCCATCACGCCCAGCAGCTCGGCGAGCAGGGGGGGAAGCCGCCAGCGAAAACGCTCGGCCAGCCGGATGCCGATCCAGGAGCCGACAAACACCTTTGCCGACCAGGTAAGCAGCACGAATGCCAGCAGCAGCGCCACCGTCACCGGAATCCCGACGACGGTCACCAGCAGCGCGATCGACAGGAGCGGCAGGCCGAGCACCAAGCCGGCGCCACAAGCGAACGCCTGTCCCGGGTGCCGGTCCAATTGGCTGTAGATGCAGCTCAGCCCGGCCGGGAAGAGAAAGCGCACAGCCAGCCAGAGCAGCAGCGTGCTGAGCAGCGACGAGAGGCCCAACAGGATGGGAAAGTAGGAAAAGGTGTCTTGGTCTGCAGCCACCACCGCGGGGGAATACAGTTCCTTCCCTTTGAGGACAGCGCCGGAACCGATCGCAGCCCGATGCGGACTGGAGTAGACCAGATCGCCGCCGATCACGGCAGGTGCGTCAATCTGCAGGGAGCTGGAGTGGAGTAGTGAGATGCCTTCTCCGATTTCGCCCGTGATGCGCAGGGTGTCCACCTTGCCGTTTGCTTCACGGGCCACTTTGCCGTTCAGGTCCGCATGCGGGGTAAACATCAGCAGGCTGCCGCCTATACGGCCGTTCTGCTCCAGCACGATGTGGCTGGAACCGACGGTGACGTTTCGTTCCACATTGCCGGAGATCGACAGCTGCTGCGTGAAGGCGCGCACATCTCCCGCGACAGTGCCGTCGATGCGAGTGTCGACCGCAAACGCGAGGACATCACCGGTGACGCGTCCGCGTATCTGTACGTTTTCTGCAAGCACGTACAGGTCGCCGTTCACTGTTCCTTCGATGGAGACCGTATTGGCGTTGACCGCCAGATCGCCGTCGTGCACCGCGTCAGCCGGCAGCACGTAGCTATGGTTTGACACTGTGCCGAACGCATGGACTGCATGTGCCGGCACAAGCAGGAAAACGGACAGCAGCAGGCAGAGGATGAGTTTGATCCGTCCCATCAGTCGACCTCCCGATTCTGCAGCCGGGATGGAGGAAAGGGAAGGAAGCGTATGTTCACCAGCAAAAGCAGACCGATCAGCAGCAGCAGCGGCAGCGGCAGTGCCACCACGTATGGACCGGGGACGTTGAACAGGTCACCGGCGTTGTCCTTCAGCCACAGGGCTGATCCCCAAAAGAAGCGGGATGTCCAGGAATTCCACGCAGAGGCAACCCAGTGAAACCACACACTCTGCCAAAAAATGAGATACCCGGCCGCAACCGCCAGAAGAGTGCCCGCGCCAAGTATCGCCCGCCACAGCAGGCGGCGGCGATGCCGCCTGTGCAGGATGGCAATGCCTTCAATCTGCGCCGCCGTGAGCGAGTCCAACTCCAGCGGCGGCAGCGACGTATCCGCGGCGAAAATCGTCTCTGCCAGCAGATGCTGCTCGCCGGTCAACCGCTCCCACGACTGCCGGCAGTGAAAGCAGTGGTCCAGATGCTCTTGAACGCGGGCCGCTTCCTCGGCGGACAACTCGTCATCGCTGTACATCATCAAAGTCAGTTCGTCAATATGCGGCATCGGCCATTCTCCTTTCCTCCCGATGTTTCTCCAGCAATTCTTTTAACTGCTTGCGGGCCCGGAACAGCCGGGTGCCCACGGTGTTTTTGTTCATCCCTACAATGCTGCCGATTTCTTCATAGCTCATGCCTTCGACAAAACGGAGGGTCAGAATCAGCCGGTCGGTTTCGTTCAGGTTGTCCATAAGCGCTGTCAGCTCGGTATGCGTCTCCTTTTCCACGAGGAACCGTTCCGGGCTTTTGACAGTCTCAGCGGGGTGTTTATGTACGTGCAGCAACAACTGTTCGTCCTCCAGCACGATCTCCCGTTTTTTGCGCAGGAAGTCGATGCACGAGTTGGAGGCGATACGGTACAGCCAGGAGTGAAAGGGCAGTGCGGGATCGTATTTGTGCAAATTTTGCGCGACTTTCAGCCAAATTTCGTTGTACAGGTCCTCACCGTCGTGATAGCCGCTGACCAGCTTGCGAACGATGCGCATCACGCGCGGCGCAAACAACAGGACCAACCGGTGGAACGCCCGCGGCTGTCCGTTCACAAACTGCACGGCCAACCGGGCGGCTTCGCTGTTGAGTCGCGCCAGTTCCTGATCCATCACGCATCCCTCCTCCCAGTGATCAATACGGGATCGCCTCCGTCAAAATTTCAATCGACGGGCTCCCTCCTTCAAACATAGCAGGAGAAGCGGGCACTGGAAAAGAGGGGAGCTTCCGAAGCGGACTCAGGCTTCCTCCGTTTCTTCCGCTTCGGTTAGCTCAACAGCCAGGCGCAGCGTCGCGTTCATTTTCCGTCCCTTGATGATCGTGTATTCTTCCACCTGTCGGGCCTGCAGCTTGTTGATGGCCTCGGCCAATGCCTGTTCGTCCGTATACGGCTGAATGGTCAGCAGGCATTCTTCGTCGTTCGCTTCCTGGTAGATGAGGTACAATCGCTCGTTTGCCACGAGAACCGCTCCTTCTTGAACTTATCCACAGAGTTGTCAACAGGTTGTGCACAAAAACGTTTGTTCGCAGGATATGTGCCGTTTCTTCATAGTGTGGCATGCAGACGCAGGAAGGTTAATTTGTAATTATTGGTATTTTGTGTGGCAAGGAGAATCATGTCCATCTAGACGGACAAGCAAGCCGTTTGGCGGATTCATCCGTTGTAACAGCCTGTCTTTTTCCCGTATAATAAGGCAGAAAGCAGTGGGAGAGGGGAAGTGCAAGATGGAAACGACGGTCATTGTGGCCAGTGTCGTCATGTTTATCGGGTTTATCGCCTTGACGCTCTATGTCACGAGCAAAGCGTACTCCCGCAAATACAAGGAATAGAGAAATAGCCAAACGCGCATGCAGCCGCTTCCCGACGGGAGGCGGTTTTCCTTTTTCATCATCTTGGAATCGCTCCTATAGGTATTGCCTATATCTTGCATCTATTTTATCTGTTGCAAATTTTCGTATTTATTTTAAAATATGAGCAAGTGGTTTTATTTCATCAATTGGTTTGCTGGTAAAGTAAAGGGGGATTTCTCGCGATGAAAAAACAGAAATCATTTGCGTTTCTTGCAACGGTTTTGGCGCTGGGCACCGCTCTGGCCGGCTGCGGACAGCAGCAGTCTAGCGACAGCGGCAGCAATTCCGGCTCCAACTCGGGTTCGCTTCAAAAACTGGTGATCGCTTCGGTCGGCCCGCTGTCCGGTCAGTACTCCGATTACGGCAGCACCGCCAAGGCGGGGGCCGAATACGCCCTGAAACAAAGACAGGAAGATTTCAAAAAACTGGGCTTTGACGTTCAACTGCTCGCCCAGGACGACCAGGCCGACCCGAAACAGGGCGTGGCGGTTGCGCAGATGCTCATCTCCAATCCGGATGTCATCGGCGTCGTCGGCCACGTGACCACCGGTGCGTCGATTACGGCATCCGCCCAGTACGAACAGGAAAAACTGGTCATGGTTTCGCCGTCCTCGACCGGGGCCAACCTGACGGAAGAAGGCAAACAAGTGGTGCACCGCATCTGCGCGCGCGACGACATGCAGGGCTCCAAGGCGGCTATCTACGCCAAGAACCAGTTGGGCGTCAAGTCGGCCTACATCGTGCACGACAAGCAGGCGTACGGTCAGGGACTGGCAGACGAGGTGAAAAAGCAGTTTGAAAAGGACGGCGTCCAGGTGGTCGGCTATGAAGGCATTACCGCCGGCGAAAAGGACTACAGCGCCGTGATCAACCAAATCATCGCCGCCAAACCGGAGATGATCTACTTCGGCGGCTACTACTCCGACGCCGGCGTGCTCATCAAGCAGCTTCGTGAAAAAGGCTTCAAAGGCATCGTGATGGGCGGCGACGGCTACGACTCCGCTGATCTGGTGAAAATCGCAGGCGCCGACAATGCCAACAACGTCGTGTTCACGTCCGTCGTTGGCGACATCGGGGCGACCGAGGAAGGCAAGAAATGGATTTCCGAATTTGAACAGGCTACTGGCAACAAAGTCGGGATCTTCACGTCCTTTGGTTACGACTCGATGAACGTCCTGCTGCACGGTCTGGAAGAAGCGATCAAAGCCAACAACGGTCAAAAACCGACCCGCGAGCAAGTGCTGGAGCACGTGCACAAGATCAAGGACTTCCAAGGCCAGTTCGTCAAAGTCGGATTTGACGACAAAGGCGACAACGAGTATGCGTCCGTCTACGTGTACAAATACGAAAACGGCCAGAAAGTATACGTGGGTGAAGCGCAGTAACGAGCGGATGAGTCCGGTCGATCGCATCAGCCGGAACGGGACCGCAAGCTGAACAAACAGGACCCGCAGTAAAAAAGCGCTCTGGAGAATGCTCTCCAGGGCGCTTCAGCGTGTAGACAAAGTGAGTGGTGCATGGGTGATAGGACCCGTTCGCTTTCTTGACGACCAGCAAAGAAGTTGGTAGCGTCCGCTGCAAAACGCGACGCGGGCAGGGGGGCATGTACACGTAAAAAACGCGACCCTCTGCCTGGCAGAGAATCGCGTTTATAGCTGATTGCCACGTATGGTGCGCCCGGTAGGAGTCGAACCTACGCAAGACGCGGTTCCGGAGACCGCCGCTCTATCCACTGAGCTACGGGCGCGTGACGATCTTTATTATAGAACATATTTTAGGGATATGCAAATGCAAAAACTGGAAAATCACAAAAAACTTTTTGGGGCAGAGGCAGTCACACCGCTGCTGCTGAGTCTTCGTGTTTGCCAACAGTACGCGCAGCGGTCAATGTCGGTTGATTGGGCGAGCAGACATATTGAAAATCAAATATTGGCAGGAAAATTGCATGATTGAGCGAATATAATGAGAAAAGACAGAAGTGCCGAAATCTGCTGCATAATAGAGAAGGGGGGCGAACTCGATGAACATGGGACTGGGTCTTTATCAGGAGCAGACGCTGAAGCTGGTGATGACGCCGGAGTTGAGACAGGCGATCACCATTTTACAGTATTCGGCTGTCGATCTGCTCTCCTATCTGCAGGAACAGGCAAACGAAAATCCCGTAATCGAGTTGCAGGAAGAGGCGGTGGACGCGGCACCTGTAAAAAAGGAGCGTCCGGCTCCGGAAATCGACTGGAAAGAGCTCGTGGGAAATCGGGCCACGGGTGAATATTCCGTGGGGAAAAATGAAAGCACTTACAATCCGCTCGACTTCGTGCATCACGACACGGTGACGCTGTACGAACATTTGGAACGGCAGCTTGGCTACGTCAAGGGTTTTACGCCGCTGCAGCGGAAGATTGCCTTGTTTTTGATCGGCAATCTGGACGAAAAGGGCTATCTGGAAGTCCCGCTGGAGGAAGCGGCGGAGCGCCTGGGGGTGGCGTTGCACGAGATTGAAGACGTGCTGGCCGTCCTGCAGCACTTTGACCCAGCCGGGGTGGCGGCCCGCAGTCTGGAAGAATGTTTGCTGCTGCAGCTCCGCCACTTGGGCTTGGACGACGACAACATCGTGCAGGTGGTAAGTCTGTATCTGCACGATCTGGCCGACTGCCGCTATCAGCGGATTGCCGAGAAGATCGGCTGTACGGTGCGGGATGTGCAGGCAATGGCTGATCTGCTGCGCACGCTCAACCCTCGTCCGGGTTCCGCCTTTTCCCGCGCCGAGACGCGCTACGTCATCCCTGACGTGGCTGTGGAAAAGGTGGGCGACGACTACGTGGTGCTGGTCAACGACGTGGCGACGCCGCGGATCAAAATCAACAGCTTTTACGAGAAAATGCTGCGCCAGCAGAAGAGCCAGGATGACGCCCGGCAGTTTATTCACGAAAAGCTGAATGCCGCCATGTGGCTGGCGAAAAGCCTGGAGCAGCGGCGGTTGACCCTGATGCGCGTCACCCAGGCGATCGTCGAGATGCAGCGGGACTTTTTCGAGCGCGGTATACACTACCTGAAGCCGATGACGCAAAAAGAGATTGCCGAGCGGGTCAATCTGCACGAGTCGACCATCAGCCGCGCGACCAGCAACAAATACGTGCAGACACCGCGCGGAATTTTCGAACTGAAGTACTTTTTTACGTCGGCACTGTCGACGTCCAGCGGCCAGGCAGCCTCGTCGGAGAGTGTCAAGCGCCGGATCAAGGCGCTGATAGAACAGGAGGACCGGAAACAGCCGCTGTCGGACCAGAAGCTGTCTGAGATGCTGCTGCAGGAAGGCATCGAGATTTCCCGCCGGACAGTGGCCAAATATCGGGAAGAGATGATGATCCCCTCGTCAGCGAAGCGAAAGAGGTTTTGAGAGATGCAAGCAGGCAAACCGTTTGAGATCGTGCTGTACGGGCGGAAAAACTGTCATCTGTGCGAGCAGGTGGAGCAGTCAATCCGCCTTCTGGAGATGGAGTTTCCTCTGCGCCTGACCGTGGTCGACATCGAGGAGGATGATGCGCTGCACGAAAAGTACATGCTGGTCATCCCCGTCGTGGAGATTGACGGACAGGAGGCATTTCGCTCCGTCACCAGCGTAGTCACCTGGGAAGAACTGCGAGCGGAGCTGGTTCGCCGCCTGCAGTAACCAGCAACACGTCCCTTGGCTCTGATGGGCTGAGGGACCTTGCATGTTTTTTACAGGTGTGTTACATTCAAAGAGAAGTGAGATTATTTTTTTGCTCCAACCGGGACAAAAAATGTTACAGCGGGACAAATTACGTCCCGGAACAAAACCAAGCAGACGAGGAAGAAGGCAGATGCGGCGTTTCATCGAGATGCAACAAAAACTGCTGCCCGACCTGGTTGATGTAATGCGGCAGCGGTACATGCTGCTTCGCTCGGTGCATCACCTGCAGCCAATTGGCCGGCGGGCTCTGGCCCAGGAGCTTCACAGCACGGAGCGCATCCTGCGGGCCGAGGTGGACCTGCTGAAGGAAACCGGGCTGCTTCACGTGACGGCAGCCGGGATGAGCTTGAGCGAAGAGGGTCAGCGTGTGCTGGATGAACTGGAACCGCTGGTTGGCGAACTGTTCGGCCTGACCGAGCTGGCAGAACGGCTGCAGCGAGTGCTGGGCATCGCCAAAGTGATCGTCGTCCAGGGAGACGCCGACCATTCCCCCTGGGTCAAACAGGAGCTGGGACGCGTCGGAGCGCGCGTGCTGAAGCAGTACGTGCGGGAAGGAGACATCGTCGCTGTCACCGGCGGGACGTCGATCGCCAGTGTGGCCCAGCATCTGACACCGTCACCTGCGTTTAAAGGCGTCCAGTTTGTCCCGGCCCGCGGCGGACTGGGTGAGCGGGTGGAACTGCAGGCCAATACGCTGGCATCGGCGATGGCTGCCAAGACCGGTGGAACATACCGCCTGCTGCACGTGCCGGATCGGCTGCATCCGGAAGCGCTGCAAAGCCTCTTGCGGGAACCGCAGATCAAAGAGGTTCTGGCCCTGCTGAAGCACACCCGGATCGTCCTGCACGGCATCGGCGACGCCCTGACGATGGCGAGACGGCGCAGTTACTCCGAAGCGGAGCTGCGCGAGCTGGAGCAGGCCGGAGCCGTGTCGGAAGCGTTTGGCTACTACTTTAACGAGGCGGGCGAGACGGTTCACCGCATGCCGACGATCGGCCTTCAGCTCGAGGACGTCAAAAAGGCGGAGGCGGTACTTTCCATCGCGGGCGGCAAGAGCAAGGCGAAAGCGATTCTTTCCTTTTCCAAGCAGTCGTGCCAAAATGTACTCATCACGGACGAAGGGGCGGCGCGTGCCATTTTGTCCGAATGACTGCATTGGAGGGACGAGGAATTGATGAACGTGCTGACGGTCCTCCCCGTTTTGTCGTTGATCGCGGGGATCGCGCTGAGTCTTCATTTCGGCTTTCCGCTGTATCTGGGGATGGTTTTTTCCATCTTGGTCACACTTGTTAGTGTACATCGCCTTGGTTATTCCTGGAGAACACTGTTGGCGTTCGGCTGGGACGGCGTAAAGCAGACCAAACCGGTGCTGCTCATCCTGTTTCTGGTCGGGCTGCTCATCCCTCTCCTGATGATGGGCGGCACGATTCCTTCCATCATCTATTACGGGCTGTCGGTCGTCGATGTCCGGTACATGTTGGTTCTTTCGTTTCTCCTGACCTCGGCGACAAGCTACCTGCTGGGAAGTTCGGTGGGGACGCTGAGCACGATCGGCCTGTCGTTGATGGGGATCGCCCACACGGCAGGAGTACCGGGCGGAAGCGTGGCAGGCGCGCTGATCAGCGGCGCGATGGTGGGGGAACGGTTTTCCCCTCTCTCCAGCAGCCGGCTGCTGGTATTGAGCATCACCGGCATGACCGAAGAGGAGGAACGCCGCAGCAACCGCCCCGCTCTGTTCACGGTGGGGGCGTGCACTTTGTTGTTCCTGCTGGTGGACCTGCTGCGCAGTCAGACGGGCGTAACGGACATGATCGGCTTTTACCAGGAACTGCTGTACCGATTCTTTTTCATCGGCTGGCTGCCGCTGGTCCCGCTGATTGTGCTGATCGGCTCGTTTGCCTTGCGGGTCAGGGCAATCCCGGCCCTGCTGTACGGGATCGCTGCAGCCGCGGTGCTCGTGCTGACGACGACCTCGCTGGACGCCGGAACCATCTTTCGCTCTGTCCTGAGCGGATACGAGCTGCATTCCGGCACGCCGCTGGACCAACTGGTGCGCGGAGGCGGGATGGCCTCCATCCTGAACGTGCTGGTGCTGATTAGCCTGGCCGGCTTTTTGAACGGCATCCTGAACAAGGCCAATCTGCTGGCCCCGTTGGTCGACCGGCTGATGGGCGAGACGGTACGGCCGGCAGCCTTTGCGGGCAAAGCCGTACTGTTGTCAGTGCTGGTGGTCGCCATCAGCTGCAACCAGACGATTCCGCTGTTGGTGCTTGGTTCGACGCTGCTGGAGCGGTTCTCCCGGCTGGAGGGGGGAAAGGTGCTGCTCGGCCGGACGATGCTGGATTCGACCATGTTGATTCCGGTTATCATTCCCTGGTGCGGCCTGGCGATGTTGATGGCCGTCACCTTGGGCGTTCCCACTGTCGAGACGCTGCCGTATTTGTTCTTCCCCCTGTTGCTGCCGATTGTAACGATAGTCACTGCCCGTTCCTTTCAGACGGCGGGCGTTTTTGAAAAACTAAGCAGATAACGATGATGAGAGAGCAGGAGGTATTGTCATGGTAAAAGTAGGTATCAACGGATTTGGCCGCATCGGCCGCAACGTGTTTCGCGCTGCGCTGAACAATCCGAACGTGGAAATCGTCGCCGTCAATGACCTGACCGACGCGCAGACGCTGGCCCACCTGCTGAAGTACGACTCCGTACACGGCGTGCTGGATGTGGATGTGGAAGCGCGCGAAAACACGCTGATCGTCGGCGGCAAGGAGATCAAGGTGTTGGCGGAGCGCGATCCGGCTCAGCTCAAATGGGCGGAGTACGGTGTAGAGATCGTGGTGGAGTCCACCGGCCGTTTCACCAAACGGGAAGACGCGGCGAAGCACCTGGAAGGCGGAGCGAAAAAGGTAATCATCTCCGCGCCGGCGACCAACGAGGACATCACGATCGTAATGGGCGTCAACGAGGACAAATACGATCCGCAAAAGCACACGGTCATCTCCAACGCATCCTGCACGACCAACTGCCTGGCGCCGTTCGCCAAAGTGCTGCATGAGAAGTTTGGCATCGTGCGCGGGCTGATGACGACCGTTCACTCCTACACCAACGACCAGCAAATCCTCGACCTCCCGCACAAAGACATGCGCCGTGCGCGTGCCGCTGCGACCAACATCATCCCGACCTCGACCGGTGCTGCCAAAGCAGTGGCGCTCGTGCTGCCGGAGCTGAAAGGCAAGCTGAACGGCTTTGCGATGCGCGTACCGACGCCGAACGTGTCCGTCGTCGACCTGGTGGCCGAACTGAAAACCGACGTAACGGTGGAAGATGTCAACCGCGTGCTGAAGGAAGCGGCGGAAGGTCCGCTGAAAGGCATTCTCGGCTACTCGGAAGAACCGCTGGTCTCCTCCGACTACAATGGCAACCCGGCTTCCTCTACAATCGACGCACTGTCCACAATGGTACTGGAAGGCAGCATGGTCAAAGTCGTCTCCTGGTACGACAACGAATGGGGCTACTCCAACCGCGTTGTAGACTTGTGTCAATTTGTTGCAGAACGTGGCTTGTAAAAAGTAAAATAGAACTGTTGTGAAAAAAGGGAGAGCGTCCTCTCCCTTTTTCCCATACGCTATTTTCCGAACATAAGCCATAGTTGTGGGGAGGATCGTTCATGAACAAGAAGTCTATCCGTGATGTGAACCTGGCAGGTAAGCGCGTTTTCTGCCGCGTCGACTTCAACGTACCGATGCAGGACGGCGTGATTACCGACGACACGCGCATCCGTGCCGCCCTGCCGACGATTCGTTTCTTGCTGGATGCAGGCGCCAAGGTGATTCTCGCCAGCCATTTTGGCCGTCCGAAAGGGCAGGTGGTCGAAGAAATGCGCCTCACGCCTGTTGCTGCCCATCTTTCAGCACTGCTCGGCAAAGAGGTACAGAAGCTGGATGACTCTGTCGGTCCCGACGTGGAAGCAGCCGTCGCCAACATGCAAAACGGCGACGTGATCCTTCTGGAAAACGTGCGTTTCCATGCAGGTGAGGAAAAGAACGATCCTGAACTGGCACAACGCTTTGCGCAGCTGGCCGATGTGTTCGTCAACGACGCGTTTGGGGCGGCACACCGCGCCCATGCGTCCACGGCGGGCATCGCCCAGTACATCCCGGCAGTAGCGGGCCTGTTGATGGAAAAGGAAATCCGCTTCCTGGGCGGCGCCCTGACCCGTCCGGAGCGTCCGTTTACGGCCATTGTCGGCGGCGCAAAGGTTAAAGATAAAATTGCCGTAATCGAAAACCTGTTGACCAAGGTGGATCATCTGATCATCGGCGGCGGCATGGCCAACACCTTCCTCAAGGCAAAAGGGTACGGCATCGGCGCCTCCCTCTGCGAGGACGACAAGCTGGATCTGGCCCGTTCGCTGATGGCACAGGCCGAGGAGCGCGGCGTCCAACTGCTGATGCCGGTGGATGTAGTGGTGGCGGACCGCTTCGCGCCTGACGCACAGAAACAGACCGTCTCCGTCGACGCGATTCCGGACGGATGGATGGCGCTCGATATCGGCCCGAAAACGGTGGAACGCTACCGCAGCGTGATCGTCGATTCCCGTACGGTTGTGTGGAACGGGCCAATGGGCGTGTTTGAGATGGACGCCTTCGCCCACGGGACGATTGGCGTAGCTCAGGCGATGGCCGACTGCTCCGGCACGACGATCATCGGCGGCGGCGACTCCGTGGCAGCCGTGGAGAAAGCAGGCGTGGCGGAAAAAATGACGCACATTTCCACCGGCGGCGGTGCTTCCCTGGAATTCATGGAAGGCAAGGAACTGCCCGGCGTGGCCGTGCTCGAGGACAACGAATAGGGAGGGCGATTCCTCTGAGAACCCCAATTATCGCTGGAAACTGGAAAATGTACAAAACGATTGCCGAAGCCGTCCGCTTCGTCCAGGAGGCGAAAGCGGGCAGCGCTCCGGCTGGCGTGGAACAGGTGATTTGCGCGCCGTTTACGGCTCTGGCTGCCCTGGCAGAGGAGCTCAAGGGCACCTCGATCGCCCTGGGGGCGCAAAACGTTCACTTTGAGGAGCAGGGCGCCTTTACCGGTGAGGTCAGCCCGCTGATGCTCAAGGAGATCGGCGTCCGCTACGTGATCATTGGTCACTCGGAACGTCGTCAGTATTTCAACGAATCGGACGAGACCGTCAACAAAAAGGTGCTGGCTGCCCTGAAGCACGGCATCAAGCCAATCGTCTGCGTGGGCGAAAGCTTGGAGCAGCGGGAGGCGGGGGAAACCGCCGCAGTCGTGCGCAGTCAGACCGAAGCGGCGCTGGCCGGCGTGGAGGCCAACCAGTTGGCAGACGTAGTGATCGCCTACGAACCGATCTGGGCGATCGGCACGGGCAAATCGTCCACGGCGGAAGACGCCAACGAGACGATCGCGATCATCCGCGGCACGATTGCCGATCGGTTTGGCCAGGCAGCTGCCCAGACCGTGCGCATCCAGTACGGCGGCAGCGTGAAGCCGGAGAACATCGACAGTTTCATGGCGCAGCCGGACATTGACGGAGCGCTGGTGGGCGGTGCCAGCCTGACGGCGGACAGCTACCTGCAGTTGGTGTCCAAAGCCGCCGCACAGCGTCAGTCGTAAGGAGGAAAGTCAGATGGCACATCGACCCAAACCGGTCGCACTCATCATTCTGGACGGCTTTGCGCTGCGGGAAGAAACCTACGGCAACGCAGTGGCGCAGGCCAACAAGCCCAACTTTGACCGCTATTGGCAGCAGTATCCCCACGCCACGCTGCAGGCGAGCGGACTGGCTGTCGGGCTGCCGGAAGGGCAGATGGGCAACTCCGAAGTCGGCCACCTGAACATCGGGGCAGGCCGCGTGGTGTACCAGGATTTGACCCGGATCTCCAAAGAGATTCGCGAAGGCGCCTTTTTCGAAAACGAAACGCTGATCGGCGCATTCCGCCACGCCAAGGAACACGGCAAGCAGGTGCACCTGTTCGGCCTGATTTCCGACGGCGGCGTGCACAGCCACATCGAGCATTTGTACGCACTGTTGGAGCTGGCCAAACGGCAAAATGTCGACCGCGTCTTCATCCACGGTTTTCTCGACGGGCGTGACGTGGCGCCGGACAGCGCCGTCGGCTACATCGAGGAACTGCAGGGCAAAATCGCCGAGCTCGGCGTGGGCAAAATTGCCACCGTGCAGGGACGCTACTACGCGATGGACCGGGACAAGCGCTGGGAGCGAATCGAAAAGGCGTACCGGGCAATGGTGTACGCGGATGCACCGGCTTACACCGACCCGATTCAGGCAGTCAAGGAATCGTACGAGAAGTCGATCATGGACGAGTTTGTGATGCCGACGGTGATCGTGGACGAGCAGGGCAAGCCGGTTACCACCATCCAGAGCGGCGATTCGATCATCTTTTTCAACTTCCGGCCGGACCGTGCGATTCAGATTTCGCAGGCGTTCACCAATGACGACTTCCGCGGCTTCGACCGGGGTGAGGGGCATCCGCGCAACCTCCACTTCGTCTGCCTGACGCATTTTTCCGAGACGGTGAACGGCTATGTAGCCTACAAACCGACCAACCTGGACAACACGCTGGGCGAAGTGCTGGCGCAGCACGGATTGAAGCAGCTTCGCATCGCCGAGACGGAAAAATACCCGCACGTCACCTTCTTTTTCAGCGGCGGACGTGAGCAGGAGTTTCCCGGCGAGACGCGCATCCTGATTCCGTCGCCCAAAGTGGCCACCTACGACCTGAAGCCGGAGATGAGTGCGCCGGAAGTGACGGAAGCGGTGCTGAAAGAGATCGAAGCGGAACGTTTCGACGCGATCATCCTCAACTTCGCCAATTGCGACATGGTGGGTCACTCCGGCTTAATGGAGCCGACGATCAAGGCAGTGGAAACCGTGGACGAATGCCTCGGCAAAGTGGTGGACGCCATCCTCGCCAAAGGCGGCGCAGCGATCATCACGGCTGACCACGGCAATGCCGACCTGATGCTGGATGAAGCAGGACGGCCGGTAACGTCCCACAGCACCTTCCCCGTGCCGGTAATCGTCACGAAGGAAGGCGTGACACTGCGGGAAGACGGCATTTTGGCCGACCTGTCGCCGACCATGCTGGAGCTGTTGGGTCTGCCGCAGCCGGCGGAAATGACCGGGAAATCGCTGATCGCCAAGTAAACAGCCAAGAAGACGAACCAGGCCAACGACGAACGCCGCACCCGCGAGTCCCAGGCTGGTGCGGGGTTCTCCAACATAACAAAGGAGATGGTCACAATGACGATGATTACCGACATTTACGCACGCGAAATCATGGACTCCCGCGGCAATCCGACCGTGGAAGTAGAGGTGTATCTGGAAGACGGCTCCATGGGCCGTGCAGCCGTTCCGTCCGGCGCATCCACAGGCGCGTACGAAGCAGTGGAACTGCGCGACGGTGACAAGAGCCGCTACCTCGGCAAAGGGGTACTGAAAGCGGTGGAGAACGTCAACGAGATTATCGCGCCGGAACTGATCGGCATGGACGCGCTGGATCAAGTGGGCATCGACACGGCGATGATCCAACTGGATGGCACCCCGAACAAAGGCAAACTGGGCGCCAACGCGATTCTCGGCGTCTCCATGGCAGTCGCTCGCGCCGCAGCTGCGTCCCTGGGCGTTTCCCTCTACAACTACCTGGGCGGCTTCAACGCCAAGACACTGCCGGTGCCGATGATGAACATTCTCAACGGCGGCAAGCACGCAGACAACACGGTGGACATCCAGGAGTTCATGGTGATGCCGGTCGGAGCCGAATCGTTCAAGGAAGCACTGCGCATGGGTGCGGAAATTTTCCACTCGCTGAAAAAAGTGCTCGCTGCCAAAGGCATGAACACGGCAGTAGGGGACGAGGGCGGCTTTGCGCCTAACCTGAAATCCAACGAAGAAGCGATCACCACCATTCTGGAAGCGATCAAGGCGGCTGGCTACGAGCCGGGCAAAGACGTCTTCCTGGCGCTGGATGTGGCCGCTACCGAAATGTACAAGGACGGCAAGTACCACTTTGAAGGTGAAGGCGTCGTGAAGACGACGGAAGAAATGATCGCCTTCTACGAAGACCTGGTGAGCAAGTACCCGATCATCTCCATTGAAGACGGTCTCTCCGAAGACGACTGGGACGGCTGGAAAGTGCTGACCGAGCGCCTCGGCGGCAAAGTACAGCTCGTCGGCGACGACCTGTTCGTGACCAACACCGAGCGTCTGGCACGCGGGATTGAAAATGCGACCGGCAACTCCATCCTGGTAAAAGTAAACCAGATCGGTACGCTGACCGAAACCTTTGACGCCATCGAGATGGCGAAGCGGGCCGGCTACACCGCAGTCATCTCTCACCGCTCCGGTGAAACGGAAGACTCCACCATCGCTGACATCGCAGTTGCGACCAACGCCGGCCAGATCAAAACAGGGGCTCCGTCCCGCACAGACCGCGTGGCCAAGTACAACCAACTGCTGCGCATCGAAGACGAGCTGGGCGACACCGCACGCTTCGGCGGCCGCAACGCTTTCTACAATCTGAAGAAGTAAGCCCATTCGCGGCAACGCAAAAAAGGTGCTTTCCCTCTGAGGGAAAGCACCTTTTTTTGTTCGTTTATCGTGTACCGATCGATCGGGCCGCATCTATGCGTGCACCATCTGTCTCGGCTCAGCTGCAGTGGTCAACCGGCTTTTGCTGAACGGGATGCACATCGGCGTGCCGTAGAGCGGATCGCGTGTGATCTGACACTCCATCTGAAACACGTGGCGGACCATTTCTTCTGTCATGACCGCGTCCGGGCTGCCCTCGGCGTACACGCTCCGGTTGTGCACGGCGACGATGTGGTGAGCGTAACGGCATGCCAGGTTCAAGTCGTGCAGTACCATGACGATCGTGCGCTGTTCCGTCCGGTTCAGTTCGTACAGCAGGTCGAGGATCTCAATTTGGTGCGCCATGTCCAGGTAGGTGGTCGGTTCGTCCAACAGGATGGTCTCCGTCCCCTGGGCCAAGGTCATCGCGATCCAGGCACGCTGCCGCTGTCCGCCTGACAGCGAGTCGACGGGCTGGTTGGCCAATTCGGTCAGTTGGGTGGCGGCCAGCGCCTTGGTCACCATCCGTTCATCTTCCTCCGACCACTGCTGCAGCCAACTCTGGTACGGATAGCGCCCCTGCTTGACGAGCTGCAGGACGGTCAAGCCTTCCGGAGCTGTCGGCCCTTGGGGCAGAATCGCCAGCCGCTTGGCCACTTCCTTGGTCGACTGCTTGGCGATCGACTCGCCGTCGAGCAGGATCGCCCCTTGCTTGGGCTTCAACAACCGGGCAAGCGAGCGCAGCAAGGTGGATTTGCCGCTGCCGTTGCTGCCGATGAAAACCGTGATCTGCCAGCGCGGGATGCGCAGATCAAGTGCTTCGATGATATTCCGTTCGCCGTAGGACAACGTCAACTGACGGGTTTCCAAGGCATGCACGCTGCTTCTCTCCTTTCAGCTTACCGGTTACGGTTTTTGTAGAGCAGGAAGATGAAAAACGGTGCCCCTACCGCTGAAGTAAAGACGCCGACAGGGATGTCGATCGGGGAAAAGGCCGTTCGCGCGATCAAATCGGCAATCAGCAGGATCAGGCTGCCGATCAGGGCGGATACAGGCAGGGCGCCTCCAAACGAGGGGCCGACCAGCATTTTGGCGATGTGCGGCGCCAGCAGGGCGACAAAGCTGATTTCTCCGCCGACGGAGACAGCCGCCCCGGTTAACGCGGCACAGATGAGTAACAGTGCAAAGCGGTCGAATTGAACCAGGCTGCCCACGCTGGTCGCCACTTCGTCGCCCAACTGCTGGACGTTGACACGGCGGGCGAGCAGCGCAGCCAGCGCGATCAGGCCGACAACCCACGGTCCGATCATCTTCACGTCGTTCCAGTCGACGCCGTAGATGCTGCCGGTAAGCCACAGGGTGGCCTTGTTTTGCAGGACAAACGGACTGAACAGGATCAGCACCGTAATGACTGCGCTGGCGGCGATTTTGATGCCCACGCCGATGAGCACCAGCCTTAGCGGCGTCACTCCTTTTTTCCAGGCGAGCGCGTACAGGATCAATGTCGTCAGCGTCGCTCCCAGAAACGCGACAGGGGGAAGCCACTGGATGCTGACCGATTCAAAGTAGAGCAGAAAGGCGACAGCCGCAACCGCAGCGCCTCCCGTTACCCCGAGAATGTCTGGCGCAGCCAGGGGATTGCGGACGATTCCCTGCAGAATCGCCCCGGCTGCTCCCAGCGCGGCACCCACCAACAGGCCGATGACGACGCGGGGGAGGCGAAACTGCGTTACGATTAGCGCATCCTGCTCCTCTCCCATGCCCAGAAACGCCTTTACGACGTTGAGGGGAGAGATGTTCATTTCGCCCATCCCCAGGCTGACTACCATGACGGCCGCGGTCAGCAGCAGGCAGACGGCGGCGCACAACAGCGACTTCTTGTGAATGTGGAAGGAAAAGGAGCCTTTTTTGTTGCGCAGCGACAGATACGACTTCATTTTTTCTCCAGCCCCTTTCTCGCCACGTAGATGAAGAACGGGATGCCGACCAGAGCGGTCATCGCTCCGATGGGCACTTCCGCAGGCTTGGCGATGAAACGGGCGGCGATGTCCGCTGCAAGCAGGATGGCGGAACCGAGGATGCCGCTGTACAAGAACACCCACCGCGTGTCCACCCCGACCAGGTAGCGGGCGAGATGCGGCGTGACCAGTCCGACGAAGCCGATCGGCCCTGCCACGGCGACTGAAGCGCCGGAAAGCAGGACGATCACCACGCCGGTCATGATTTTTACCAGCAGGGTTCGCTGCCCCAGTCCCTTGGCCACGTCATCGCCCATCAGCAGGGTCTGGATCGGACGGGCGAGCAGGAAGGCTCCCACCCAGGCCACTGCCATGTACGGAAAGACGGCTTGCAAAAACTCCAGCTTGCGTCCCCCCACCGAACCGGAGAGCCAGAACAGCACCTCGTCCAGTGCCTTTTCGTTCAGGACGAGCATGCCGTGCCGGGCGGATGCGGCCAATGCGGTGATGGCTGCACCGGCCAGCGTCAGCTTGACCGGCGTCAGGCCGTCCCGACCCAGCGATCCCAAGAGGTAGACGACGAGGCCGCTGGCCGCGGCGCCCAGAAAGGAAATCCAGGTAAACGCGGTAAGGGAGCTGATGCCGACAAACGTCACCGCAAACACAACAAACAGGGCGGCTCCGGCGTTGAGGCCGAACAGTTCGACGTCGGCCACCGGGTTGCGCGTCAGCGATTGCAGCAGCGCGCCGGCGATGCCCAGGCTGGCTCCGACGGCGAGGGCATTCAGCACACGCGGGACGCGAACTTCCTTGATGACGATGTGTTCATTGGAACCGTTGAAGTGCGTGTAGGCGTCAATCGCCGTTTGCCAACTGGTGTCGATGACGCCGAAGATGAGGCTGAAGTAACTCAAATATAATAGAAGGAACAGGCCGATACAGACGCCAGCGATTTTGAGCGGATTGCTGTGGAGTAACGATTTCATTGTCTTCATCCTTGGGTGACGATTTCTACTGTTCTTATCACATTTCAGTGTAGTTCTTGCCGGCGTGCATTGTCAATGATTTTGAGATTCATTATCACCATTTTTGCAGTTGACTTCATCTGACCCTGGTAGTAGGATATTGGGTGTAAATGAGTTTAATTCTCATTATCATCAAGAATAGAAGGGAGTCAATTTCATGTTTTCTCGTACATACCGCACAGTACGCGGCAAAGCGTTTTTTGCCCTGCTGATGGCCCTGCTGCTGATCGTCACCGGTTGCGGCGGCGGACAGCAGGCAGCCGACCAAAAACCGGCTGACCAAACGCAAGCTCAACAGCCTGCGGGCAGCTCCGATCAATCCTACACGGTGAAACACGCGATGGGGGAAACCAAGATTCCGGGCACTCCGCAGCGCGTAGTCGTCCTCACCTCGCAGGGGGTGGAAACGCTGGTAGCTCTCGGTGTTAAGCCTGTGGGCGCGGTCGGTTCCTGGACAGATCCGACGACCTTTTACGATTTCGTGAAGCCGCACCTGGAAGGCACCAAAACGCTTGGTACCGAGTCCCAGCCGAACATTGAAGCGATCGCGGCGCTGAAGCCGGACCTGATCCTCGGCATGAAGTTCCGCCACGAAAAGATTTACCAGCAGCTGACTGCCATCGCGCCGACTGTCTTCGTGGAAGAACCGCGCGGCGACTGGAAAGAAAACTTCATGCTGTACGCGGAAGCGCTCAACAAGAAAGCAGAAGGCGAAAAAGTGCTGGCCGATTGGAACAAGCGCGTTGAAGAGTTCAAGGCGAAAGTGGGCGACAAGGCGAAGACCAAAGTCTCTCTCGTTCGCTTCATGCCCGGCCGTGTACGCATCTACTACAACGACACGTTTGCCGGCACGATCATGAAAGACCTGGGCGTAGCTCGTCCGGAGTCGCAAAACAAAGAAGAATTCGCCGCCGAAGTGACCAAAGAGCGGATTCCGGAAATGGACGGCGACATCATGTTCTACTTCTCCTACGAGACGGGAGACGGTGAAGCGACCAAGTTGGAAAAAGAGTGGACCAACGATCCGCTGTGGAAAAACCTGAACGTGGTGAAAAACAACAAAGCGTTCAAAGTGGACGACACGATTTGGAACACCTCTGGCGGCGTAATCTGTGCCAACAAAGTGGTGGACGAACTGGAAAAATACCTGCTCCAACAATAGTGAGAGCGACAGGCTGCCGGGATTCATTCCCGGCAGCCTGCTTTTTGCCCGGTGATCGCACGCGTTACGGAATCAGCATGGATTCGCGGGTAAACCAGAGCCGGTAGCACAGCAGGCTGACCAGCACGGCTGAGATTGCGGCGGACGAAGAAAAGGCGAACATGATCATAATCTGGTAGCGCACGGCATCGAGCGGATTGGCTCCGGCGATAATCATGCCGGTCATGGTGTCGGGGAGCTGCACCAGCCCGATCGTCTTCATCGTGTCGAAGGTGGGGATCATGCTGGCTTTTACGGTCCGTTTCAACACGTCGTGAATCGCCTGCCGCTTGGTTGCGCCCAGGCAGAGCAACGTCTCAATCTCGCCGCGGGCGGTGTTCATTTCACGCTTCATGTGACTGAGAAACAGGCCGCTGACCAGCATCGCATTGCCGATGATCATGCCGGAGAGGGGGATCAGGTACTGCGGTGTCGGTTCGATCAGCCCCAGCAATAGCAGCAGTCCCATCGTCACAACCGTCGAAGTTGTCAGTGTGGCGGCGATGCGCCAGAGTACACCCGGCAGCCGGTCCCCCCGGCGTGATGCGTTCCAGGAGGCGACGGCGATCATCATGGTGAGCACTAGCGCCAGATAGACGGGGTGGTCGGCGTGAAACACGACCTGCAGCACGTACCCGATCACCAGCAGTTGGACGGCACAGCGAACCGTGCTGATCACGATTTCCTTTTCCAGGCCGAGCTTCTGCCAGAGGGACAGCAGCAGCGCGATCAGGACAAACGATATCGACAGCCACAGCGACATTGATGACATCCCTATTTCCTCCTATCCCTCCAGGATGGCGGCGGCCAAAAATCGGCGCGCCTCCTCCGAAGCGGGAGCGTCAAAAAACAAATCGCTCGACGCATCCTCCAGCAGCCGGCCGTCTGCCATGAACCAGACCCGCTGGCCGATGGAACGCGCCTGCTCCCAGTCGTGCGTAACCCAGATGAGTGTGGTGCCCTCCCGGCGGTGCAGGTCGGCCAGCAGCTGCTCGGTCGCCTGTTTGCTGAGCGCATCCAGCGAGGCGGTCACTTCGTCCAGCAGCAGTACGGTCGGCCGCAGCAGCAGCGAGCGGACCAACGCGACGCGCTGTTTTTCCCCGCCGGAAAGCTGGTCGGCCGGTTTGGACCAATCCAGTCCGCCCAGTCCCAACTGCTCCATCCATGCCCGGGCCTGATCGGCAGGAAAGGAACGCTGGTGCAGGCGGCTGATCGTCCGCAGGTTGTCCTCCACGCTGCCCGGCAGCATGACCGGCTGTTGGGCGACGTAGCTCATCGTCATGCGCCAGCGTTCCGGCGTCCATTGTTCCGGAGGTTTTCCCGCCAGCCGGACGCTCCCGCTGTCCGGGCGGGTGAGCAGGGCCAGGATGCGCAGCAGGGTGCTTTTGCCCTGTCCCGACTTCCCCAGGATGTGGATGATGGCCGGCTCTTCCACCACCGCCGACAGGTCGGCGAACAGCCAGCCGTCGGGCCCTGACGACGACCGTTTGCCCAGTTGTTCCAGTTCCAGCAGCGGTGCCATCTGCTGTTCCTCCTCTCGAGAAATGAGAAAACACCGGAGATGTCTCCGGTGTGTAACGCCGCGGCTGTCTATGTAATTACTTGTGCTGGGCCAGCCACTCGGCAACTGCCTGGATTTCCGGTTGTTTTTTCAGGACGCCGGCGGGCATGCCGCCTTTTCCTTCCTTGATGATTTTGGCAATATCATCTGCGCTGTACTTGCTGCCCGCTGTGGTCAGGGCTGGGCCGAAAGCCCCTTCCAGGTTTTGACCGTGACAGGATGCACAGTTTGCTTTGTACACGGCTTCCGCGTCAATTTTGGCCGTTTGCCCGCCATCCTGGGCCTCTTCGCCGTGTTTCGGGAAAATGGCGGAACCGACAAGAGCAATAAGAAAAACAAGGAACAAGATGCCAAACGAAGTAAAAAAGGCCTTCGCGGAGTCAACCACGTCATTTTGATTCATGTCTTTTTTGTTGGAACCAGCCATATAACTAGGACCTCCTACGGCAAGTATAACGGTACAACTGCAATTTTACGGCAAAATCGTGACAGTTGCAAGGAAACGGAAAAACAGACATAGAACGTACACAATTTTTGGATAAATCCCCGTCAATTAACCAGGGTTGCTGATCCGATCCAACTGTGGTAGAGTGGAAGTAATAGTTTCTTCACGTTTGTTTTGAGGTGAATACAGATGGTATTGGCTGCGAAAATCTTACTTGTGATCGCAAGTATTGGCTTAATTCTTGTCGTATTGCTGCAATCCGGAAAAAGCGCCGGGCTCTCTGGGGCGATCGGCGGCGGCGCGGAACAACTGATGGGCAAGCAGAAGGCCCGCGGGATTGACGCTTTGCTCGGCAAACTGACCGTTGTGTTTGCCGTGCTGTTCATGGTGTTTGCCATTCTGCTCGGGTATTTCTTGAGAAGCGGTGCGTAACATACATGATTGCCAAAGGCAGCAAGTTTGACTTGCTGTCTTTTTTCTATTAGGATTGCCTACGGCGTAATCGGAGAATACTGAATACTACATACTACATAGATGAAGCAAAGTCGCGGCAAAGCATGTGCCGAAAAGGAGGATACGGAATGAAGGAACAGGACATCCTCGCGTTCATGCGGGAACAGGCGTATCACCCCATGACCGTGAAGGAGCTGGAGGAGGCGTTTGGACTGGCCGACACCGAGGCGTTCAAAGAGCTGGTCAAAACGCTGAATGCGTTGGAAGAACGGGGCGAAATCGTGCGGACCCGTACCAACCGCTACGGCGTGCCGGAAAAAATGAACCTGGTGCGCGGCCGACTGCAAAGCCATCCCAAAGGGTTTGGATTTGTCACCCCTGACACGCCTGGAGAGGACGACATTTACGTCCATGCCAACGACATGAACGGCGCCATGCACGGCGATACGGTCCTGGTTCGGGTGGAAAAGAAAACGAGCGGCAACCGCCTGGAGGGGCGGATCATCCGCATCGTGGAGCGCGGCGTGACGGAAGTGGTGGGAACGTTCAAGGATGAAACGTACTACGCCTACGTCATACCCGATGAGAAACGGATTGGCAGGGACATCTTCATCCCGAAAACAGCCTACAACGGGGCTGTGGACGGGCACAAGGTCGTCGCCAAGATCGTCCGCTACCCGGAAGGACGTACCAGTCCGGAAGGGGAAGTGATCGAGATCCTCGGGCATAAAAACGATCCGGGTGTGGACATTCTCTCGATCATCCGCAAGTATGGCCTGCCGGAAGCGTTCCCTGCCGACGTGCTGGCCGAGGCGGAAGCGGTGCCGGACGAAATCTCCGAGGAGGAGATCAAGGGCAGGCGTGACCTGCGCGACCGGATGATGGTAACCATCGACGGCGCGGATGCAAAAGACCTGGACGACGCGGTCTCGGTGGAGAAGCTGCCCAACGGCAATTACCTGCTGGGCGTCCACATCGCCGACGTCAGCTACTACGTCCGGGAACATTCCGCGCTGGATCAGGAAGCGTATCGGCGCGGCACCAGCGTCTATCTCGTTGACCGGGTAATCCCCATGCTGCCGCACCGACTGTCCAACGGCATCTGCAGCCTTAACCCCAAGGTGGACCGCCTGACGATCACCTGCGACATGGAGTTGGATGCGGAGGCCAACCTGGTCACCTACGACATCTACCTCAGCGTCATCCGCACCAATGAGCGAATGACCTACACGGATGTGCGCAAGATTTTGGAAGAAAATGATGAAGCGCTGATCGAAAAGTACAGCGAACTGGTGCCGATGTTCCGCCTGATGGAGGAGTTGGCCCGCAAGCTGCGCGCCAAGCGGATGCGCCGCGGCGCAATCGACTTTGACTTCCGCGAGGCGAAAATTTACGTCAACGAAGAGGGAACGCCGACGGAGATCGGCTTCCGCACGCGATCCATCGCCGAGTCGATCATCGAGGAATTCATGTTGGCGGCAAATGAAACCGTGGCAGAGCACTTCCACTGGATGAAACAGCCGTTTATGTACCGGGTGCACGAGGAACCCAACCCGGAAAAACTGATGGCCTTCATGGAGTTTGTCACCAACTTCGGCTACACGGTCCGCGGCAAGGGCAACACCGTCCACCCGCGCGCCCTTCAGCAGCTTCTGGAGGAGGTAAAAGGTACGCCCGAGGAGGTCATCATCAGCACGGTAATGCTGCGCTCGATGAAGCAGGCGCGCTACGACGCGGAAAGCCTGGGGCACTACGGCCTGGCGACCGACTTCTACACGCACTTTACCTCCCCGATTCGGCGCTACCCTGACCTGATCGTCCACCGGCGGATTCGCGAGTGGCTGGAGAATCGCGAGCTGTCCGAAAAGCGCTTGGCCTATTGGACAGAGCAGATGCCGATCATTGCGGAACACGCCTCCCAGCGCGAACGCATCGCCGTGGATGCCGAGCGGGAAACGGACGATTTGAAAAAGGCAGAGTACATGCTGGAGCGGATCGGCGAGGAATTTGAAGGCGTCATTTCCGGCGTTACGTCGTTCGGCATTTTCGTGGAGCTTCCTAATACAATTGAAGGTCTGGTGCACATCAGCTATCTGACCGACGACTACTACCATTACCACGAAAAGGCGTACGCCCTGATCGGGGAGCGGACGGGCAAACAGTTCCGCATCGGCGACGTGGTGCAGGTGCGTGTCTCCAACGTCAATGTGGATGAGCGGGCCATTGACTTTGAGATCGTCGGGATGAAGCGGCCCAACACCTTCCGCGGCCGGGAGCGCACCCCCAAGGTGATCGACGGGCGCAAAGGCAAGCGCGACACAAAACGGGCGTCCAGGCAGGAAAAGCCCCATCCCGCCGTGCTGCGCAAGCAACGAAAGCAGCGCCGTCAGCTCGAAGCCGCTCAGCAGATTGATGCCGGTCAAGCAGACACGTCCGAGGGTGACGTCGTGCCGCTCGACGAGGCAGAATCGCCGACGACCCGGCAAAAGGCGTTTTGGGAAGACCTGATCCGAGCCAAAAAATCGAAAAAGAAACACGTGGCCGCGCAGGCGAAACGGAAGCGGCGGTGATGATCTTGTCAAACGCCGCGATATTTGCTAGACTAACAGGTACGATATTGACCGATTCTACAGCCGTCCGTTTACCCAGGCAAGCGAGGTGATCTCCCATGGCAAAAGCGAAAACCGGTGTGAAGACGCTGGCGCAAAACCGCAAAGCGCGTCACGACTATCACATCGAAGACGTGTACGAAGCCGGCATTGCCCTGACAGGCACGGAGATCAAATCGGTGCGGGCCGGACGCGTACAGCTCAAGGACAGCTTCGCCCGCATTCAAAACGGCGAAGTTCTCTTGTACAACATGCACATCAGCCCGTATGAGCAGGGCAACCGCTACAACCACGAGCCGGAACGGACGCGCAAACTTCTGCTGCGCCGTCTGGAAATCCTCAAACTGAACGGCCTCACCCGCGAAAAAGGGTACTCGCTGGTGCCGCTCAGCCTCTACCTCAAGGGCGGCTGGGCCAAGGTGGAGCTGGCGCTGGTCAAAGGGAAGAAGAACTACGACAAGCGCGAGGACATCAAAAAGCGCGATGCTCAGCGGGAAGTGGAGCGCGCGCTGCGCGAGCGGCAGAAGGTGTAACGAAGCGGAAGACAAGTACCTCTTGTTTACTGCGATGGCATTTGATCGTGATGAATGGTGCTGTATCTGCTGGGCAGCGTACTTACAGGCAAGGTGCGCTGCCAGCAGCTGAACAGTGGCCGACAAGCCGTTGGCTGCAGGCACCGCGCATGGTGCACGATGGCAGGATTGGCACAAATCGACGTTGAGTTTTGGATGCTGCGTGTGCTATAGTAAGAAGGCAATGAACCCCGAAACTACAGTCTAGGTGTGGACAGTTGCCATCTTCGCCTAGACTTTTTTTCTCCTGATTGATTTTTTCATCACGGGGGCGTTCTGGATTCGACGGGAATAGTAGAGCATAAGAAGCGAGCCGGGGGGCTGCGGACCCCGTTAACAACGCGGAAAGCCATAACTGGCAACAAACAACTTTCTCTCGCTGCCTAATTACCAGCGAGGCTCTAACACTCCATCGGCCCGTGTGGCGTGATTAGGGCTCACTTCTAACGGGCTACGCCGGAGGTCTCCGCCTGGGGCCAAAGGAAGAAGATCAATCAGGCTAGGTTAGCGGCTGGCGTGTCGTTCCGCAGGCCGTTAGCCGAAATCTTATAGAACGACTGCGCTCGGAGATGCTTATGTGTCGCTATTTTCGGACGGGGGTTCGAATCCCCCCGCCTCCACCATACGCAAAAATAAAAGCACCCTTGAGGTGCTTTTTATTTTTGCGTCAGGCGAGCAGGGAGCCGAACTTGCAAGTCCGAACGGACGGAGGGGGCGAAGGCCGAGCGGAGCGAAGCGAAGGGAGGCCGCTCGGAATCCGACCGCTAAATAAGCGAGCGAAGCGAGCAAAGGAAAGGGAGGATTCCGATTATCCCCCCGCCTCCACCATACATAGATAAAATGCCGCCACTAGGCGGCTTTTCAGCGTGTAGACAAAGTACCAATGGTACAAGGTCTACACGCTTTTTTGTCGAATAAACATGACATTCAATGCTTTGTAGTGGTGGAAGCATGCTGTTATCAAATATCCGTAGTCTCGTTAGATGATTTGGTTCCACAAGATCATCTCGTTCGCAAAATCCAAAATGCCATCGACTTTCTTTTATCTACGACTTGGTGAAAGGCCGATACTCTCTCGACAGCGGAAGACCAGCATTTACCCCGTCGTCCTCATCAAAATGCTGCTCATCCAGTACCTGTTTGGAATCGCGACAAACCATCAAAGAGATCGAAACAAACATCGCCTATCGGTGGTTTCTGGGTTACGACTTTACACAACCGATGCCCCACTTCACGACGTTCGGGAAAAACTACGTACGGCGATTTCAAGGACCGATCTATTTGAAAAGATTTTTACCCGTATTCTCTAGGAGGCTTGCCATCACGGATTTGTAGATCCCTCGGTCTTGTATTATTGATTCCACCCACGTAAAAGCCAGTGCGAACAAGAACAAATACATCAAACAACTTGTGCAAGAAGAGCGGAAGAAGTATCAGGAACTCCTTGAAGAAGAATTGAACCAGGATCGCGTGGAGCATGGAAAGAAGCCATTGCTAAAAAAGCCTGAAACAGTCTGGAAGGAGGTGAAACAAAGCAGTACTGACCCCGACAGCGGTTGGTTTGTAAAAAACGAAAAAAGAGCAGACGTTTGCGTTGTGAAGATCAACGTTAAAATCCCCAATATAATCGGTTGAAAATTCCCCACTTTCATCGCAAACTCTCTCCTTGGAGGAGAGAGGAATCATGATAAAGAATGGGGAGTTTTACATGATTCACGAAAT
>Ga0207866_1000868_pt1 | contig 35908 bp, 31 predicted proteins | sample HigsolmetaAR203D_FD_184835 | JGI IMG/M metagenome (GOLD analysis project Ga0207866, IMG submission 184835) | Ionic liquid and high solid enriched microbial communities from the Joint BioEnergy Institute, USA - AR20-3-D (SPAdes) (version 2) ...
TGACAAACTTAAGAGAAGCAACTGAATTGATGGCAAATGAGGCATATTGGAAAGAATGTGCTATAGAGATTGCGAAAGGCGTATGCGAGTTTGTCGGGATGAAATATATCCCGGAAAACTATGTCCCGGCAAAGGCTGTAACTCCTGAAAGCTCAAAGGAAGATATAAGATGGGCGCAGGAAAGACTTAATACGGTACTGCCGAATATCTATCCTGCAATTCCTGGAATCGTTCCTCTGCAGGTTGACGGCGACTACGGCCCGAAAACTCGTATAGCAGTCCTAATGTACTGGGATGCCCTGGGATGGGGTAGGCACATGAATGACGACGGCCGAAAAGTTGGAAAATCGACTATAGAGGCATTGGCGGCAGGACGGACAAAATGATATTGAAATGTCACACATATTTTGCTAAAATATGTATAAGTAGAAGTGTATAGAAATTTAGGCATCTCGTTTTGAGGTGCCTTTTCTTTTATCAAAAATGGCGTCTGGAAATTCCAGGCGCTTTTATTATATCCAAAAATAAAACATCAGAAAGGAATGTTGTATATGTTAGTGGAGATTGCAAAAATCAACAAAGAGGAAGTTACTGTTGTTAGCAGCTTGGACGTAGCAGATACATTTGAGAAAGAACATAAACACGTTATGGAAGATATAAGGAGAATTGAAGGGACTATCAGTACAGCCGAATTTTCGGCTCTATTTAGTTTATCGTCATATAAAGCTTCCAACGGCAAAACCAATCCCATGTATTATATGACTAGAGATGGCTTTACCTTGCTAGTTATGGGCTATACAGGTGAAAAAGCTATGAAATTTAAGCTTGCCTATATTAAGCAGTTCAATGCCATGGAAAAGGTATTAAGAAGTAAACTTATAGAACGCGAAAAAGGTATAGCAGTTAGGCAAGCATTAACTAAGGCTATACAACAGTCCGCAGAAAACGAACGCATGCATGGATATGCTTATTCGACGTATACCAACTGTATATACAAAGCCTTGTTCGGGATGAATGCAAGCCAACTTAGAGAAAAATACGGAATCGATAAGAAGGATAATTTAAGAGATTACTTTTCAGCAGAGGAATTAAAAGCCGTACAGTCTATGGAAATGTTAGTTAGTGGCCTTGTATCGCTTGGTTGGGGATATGACCAGATAAAGAATTTTATCCAGGCAAACGCTATAAAGCAAATAGCTTAATTATAAAGGCGGGTAATTAGTCGTCTATGGACTAAACCCGCCTTATTTTTTATAAAAATAACCCCACACGCACCTTGTTGGTAACGTGTGGAGCCAAGGAAACATTTGCTAGGTATATAATAGCATAAAATGTAAATATTTACAAGTGACAAAAATAAAATTTTCAACGAAATTTCAACGTCATATTGAAAAATATATTACAATGCATTATAATAAAAATTGTTAAAACGCCTGACTTTTGAGGGTTTTCTGTATTATATGATAAAGCATTATACCGCAGAATTGCCCTCTCACGGCGGAAACAGGGGTTCGATTCCCCTACGAGCTGTACTTAAAGGTGTCAGGCATCGCAAGTATTACGGTGTTTGGCACTTTTGATGTAAGAAGGCTCTGTGCCAGGTATTTCGGTAAGTTTTTGGGCTTACCGATTTACTTGACACAGAGCCATTTTCAATTTATATATGTAATTTCATATCGATTAGATAATCTTTTTAAGCTGTTCCCAGGGGCCGAACTGAAGTGTAACTTTTGTGTTTTCATAACCTTTGAGATGTTTTATTATTACAATAATTGAAATGAGTATACCACCGTAACGGATGCCGGGAATAGGACAGTAACGGAGGCAATACATTGAAAATAAGGCATAAGATACGATGCAGCGAAGGCTGTTCGGACGGATAATGACGAAGAAAGTAAAGAAAAAAAGCAGCATAGCAAGTACCAATACAATATAGCTATTTGGCATAAGCCCCAATAAGCATCCGAAGGAAGATGCTATGGCTTTACCTCCGTGCCAATTAAATAACGGAGCGGTAGCATGCCCTAAAACAGGTGCGGCAAGAACAGGTATAAAATACAGGCTTTCTATATCCAGATGCTTAGAAGCCAGATAAATAGGTATAAATCCCTTCAACACATCAAGAATAATGGCAGGGATACCGTATTTTACTCCCGCATGTTTAATGACATTGGCGGCACCGGGATTTTTGTCGTCACTTACCTCGGTAATATCTATACGGCAAAAATATTTTGCAATCATATAACTGTAAAGGATACTTCCGGATAAGAAGCCTGCCACAGTAAAAAGCAGATATTGAATCAAACTATCATTCCTTCCTTTCTTTTCAGATCAGTAAGAAACATATAAATCTTGTCTAAGGTATTGCGGGATATATTTCTGCTTTGGGCCTCAATTATTTGGTTTCTGTATGAATCGTCACCGCACATTTTTAATGCAGCTATTAACTGATTTTGAATATTTTTGCTTGAATATGACATATTCCTTTTATTGAAAAACCGGGCGTTTTTGGTTTCGCAGCCGGGAATAGGAGCGGTATGAATTATAGGTATATTTTTTACGGCCGCTTCCGTGCTGCTTAGACCTCCCGGTTTTGTAAACAAGACATCACAGGCATCCATTATAAGAGGTACATTCTTACAATAGCCACAGATAGCTACATTGTCAAAATCACCGTAATCAGCTTCTAATTTACTTTTAAGCTTTTGATTAGTTCCGCATATAACGACTATATTTACACCGGTATAGTGCATATTAATTATGGCATTTACAAGTTGATGAACTTTACCGTATCCCATGCTACCCGACATTATCATGTACCAAGGTTTGGAAGGGTCAAATTTAACATTGTAAATTTCACAAAATTTCCTTCTGGCTTCTTGTTTGGGAAGCTTCGCATAAAAATCGGGATTGACAGGAATACCGAAAGGGAGGAGTTTCTCTTTCGGAATACCACGACGTATAAACTCATCCATGAGATCTTCATGAGGAATGATGTAATAATCAAGTTCGGTTTCTTCCCAGAAAGGAATGCAGGTGTAGTCTGTATTTACTGCTATGGTTTTGGCATTTATGGATTTTTCTCTCTTTAAAGCCGTAAGGGCTTCGGCAGGAAAAAGGTGCGTAGTGATTACCGTATCAAATCCGTTGGTATTTATATAATCTTGCAACTGTTTGCGATAGCTTCTGTTCAAATAATAAACCGGCGACTTTACTTTTGGATTGCTTAAGAGACTTCCGGCACTGTATATAATTCCGAAAAGAAACGGAATATTAATCACACTAATATATGCAGAGGCAGCCCTTTTTGAAGTTTGCCTGCTTTTTAGGGTTAAAGCATCAAGCATTTGACATTCAATATTAACTTTTTTGAGATATTCGTATATTGCAATGGCTGCCGAATTATGCCCTCCCCCTGTATCACAGGAGAGAATCAGCACCTTCATATGACATCGTCCCTTTCTGGTTATATGATATAATATTGGGTGTCAGGCACTGTTAACAAATTATGAATAAAATTTGAACATTTTGTAACTTGTATCAAATCATTTATCAGTTTTATTAATAACAATGATAAGAAAAAAATGGGTATGGCAGTATTGACAACAGTTTATAAATAATATAATTTAACCATATCTAAAGCAATTAAAGTATTTGCTGATTACAGGGAAAGAGGGATATCGTATGAAACTCATCTATCAGGGAAAAACCAAAGATGTATACCAATTGGAAGACGGAAATTATTTGCTCAAATTTAAAGATGATATGACCGGTGAAAATGGGGTATTTGATCCCGGTGCCAATACTGTAGGATTAACGGTAGAAGGAGCCGGCAAGGCAGGGTTAAAGCTTACAAAGATGTTTTTTGAAAAGCTTAGGGACGAAGGAATACCTACACATTATATTGATTGCAATATAGAAGAGGCGACCATGAAGGTAAAGCCGGCTACTTTATTCGGAAACGGCCTTGAAGTTATATGCAGGTTCAGAGCAGTAGGAAGCTTCATTCGCCGTTACGGAATGTATGCAAAAGAAGGCCAGCCGCTTGATTCATTTGTTGAGGTAACATTAAAAGATGATGCCAGACAGGATCCTCCTATAAGTGAAGATGCTCTGCATATGCTTGGAATTCTTACAAGAGAGGAATATAAAATACTTAAAGACCTTACTATAAAAATATCAAACATAATAAAAGATGAGCTGGCAAAAAAAGGCATTGAACTTTATGATATCAAACTGGAATTTGGCCGTATCGGTGAAGACAAGCATATAGCATTAATAGATGAAATATCCGGCGGAAATATGAGAGCATATAAAGACGGAAAATACATAGAACCCCTTGAGCTTGAGAAACTTTTGGTGAATTAACCTGGGTGTCAGGTACTGTTAATAAATAATGAACAAGACAAGATGTCTTGTTTACAATTTATTTACAGTACCTGACACCTTTTACAATACCTCATTCAAAAAATTATGATATTGCCCAATATACTTTATTTGTAAATCATGTTAGAATATAACAAGTACCGTTTCTAATATTCTTTAATCATTTCTATTTATTTTTATGTTCCAAAAAATTTCCCATGCCGCTAAATTTTAAATTTTATCGGTGATTACTTGCATCAAATAATTTAGAATAGATGAAGGGAGGAAAGCCTATAGCACGTCAACCAAGAATATGGTATCCTGGTGCTGTATACCATGTGGTTGCCAGAGGCAATCGCAAAGAAGATATATTCAGGCAAATAGAAGATTATAAGGTCTATATGAAATTCTTAAAGAAAGTAAATGAAAAATATCCGTTTAAATTATACAGCTATTGTTTGATGGGAAATCATGTTCATTTGCAGATAGCAACTATTGACAGTGAGATATGGAAGATCATGAAGGGTATTCATTGGATGTATTCAATGTATTTCAATGAGAAATATGATCTTACCGGTCATCTTTTTCAGGGCAGATATTATTCGGAATTAATTGATACCGAATCATATCTTTTACAGACCAGTAAATACATACATCTAAATCCGGTAAAGGCAGGTATTGTAGAAAAACCAATTCAATATCCTTGGAGCAGCTACGGGGTTTTTATGGGCTTGTATAAGAATGATTTGGTAGATGAGAATGCTATTTTATGTTTGTTCCAAAACGGCAGCAGGGACCTGTATAGAGAATATGTGGAAGGTGTCTGAAGGTGTCAGGTACTGTTAATAAATTATGAATACAGAGGAGGTTGTTGGTAATATTTTGTTTACAGTTTGTTTACGGTGCCTGACACTCTTAAGAAATCTTTAAGATTTTTATCTGTTTGTATTTAAGAAACCACCGTTACAATAAATACGACGGTGATGATAGGAGGTAAGCCTGATATGGAAACAGCAAGAATTTTAGTTGTTGATGATGACAAAACCATAGCCGGGGCAATAGAAAAGTTGTTGGTTATGGAAGGTTATGAGGTAATTAAAGCCTACAACGGTATGGAGGCTTTGGATGCACTTGTATCCAATGATGTGCAGCTTATTATTCTTGATATTATGATGCCAAAGCTTGACGGTTTGTCTACTATGATGAAGGTAAGAGACGGCAAAAATATTCCGATTATTTTACTGTCTGCAAAATCCGAAGACTCCGATAAGATTTTGGGGCTTTCTATGGGCGCGGATGATTATGTTACAAAACCCTTCAATCCGCAGGAGCTTGTTGCCAGGGTAAAAAGTCAGCTAAGAAGGTACCTGCACCTTGGGGCAAAAGACAGTGCAAACGGAACATCAAAAATTGTTGTTGGTGGTCTTTACATGGATGTGGAAAAGGCGGAATTTATGGTGGACGGAGAACCGGTTAAGTTAACGGCAAAGGAATTTAAAATCCTGGAGTTTCTTATGAAAAATGCCGGCCGGGTTTTCTCTGCCGAGCAAATCTATGAAAAGGTATGGCAGGAGCCTGCGTATTCGGTTGAAAATACGGTAATGGTCCATATCAGGCGGATTCGAGAAAAAATCGAAATTAATCCGAAGGAACCGAAATATCTAAAGGTGGTGTGGGGAATTGGTTACAAGATTGAGAAAGTTTAACAGAAGCAAAGGTTTAAAAGCCACGGCTTTTTTACTGGCGGTAGTATTTATAACAGCTATCGTATTGCATGTGGTTTATATCTATTACCGTAATTATGATTTGGAACCTTTATTTGAGGAGGAATATACGAAAAGTAAAGAATTTTTAAATGATGAGCTTACACCGATTATTGATGAAATGCACGACTATTTGGCTACCAGTATTAAGCCGGACAAGGAATTTCATTATTATTACTTTTTTACCGACGAAGTTAACACCTACAATAATATTTCATTGGATGAACTTCAAAAACTTAAATATAAATATGAAGTTTTGATTCAGCCCTGGTTGTATAAGGAATTTAAAACTGTCCAGGATAAATCAAAAGAATATACTTTATATCTGGCATTTCCGGATGATTATATTCAAAAAAGGCAAGCGGTATGGAACGATATAAGATCAGAGCTGATCCCGATAACGGTATCGTTTTTACAATCGGTTATAGCTGCCCTTATATGCCTGGGATATTTGATTGTTGTTGCGGGCAGGAAAGCGGAAGATGACAAGGTCCATCTGTCACCTTATACTGACAGGATTTATAGTGATATTCAAGCAGGGGGAATACTGTTTACTCTATTTATATGGTTTTATATATATGGCAACACATTAATGGATAATAACTATCAAAACAGTAACCTTACCGCTGATCAAACAATTTCGATGATTGCCATCGGAATTATTACCGCTATTGCAGCAAGTATCTGCGTGATGTTTCTTCTTAGCCTTGTAAGAAAATTAAAAGCGGGGAAACTTATTAAACATACTTTAATTTTTGCCATATTATCCGGTATCAGTAACTTTGTAAGAAGCTTTTTTAACGACAGCAGATTTGAACATTATCCGCTTACAAAGTCCTTAAACCGCAGGCAGGTAATTTTCACAGTATCCAGCGGATTTATGGTTTTCATTTTCTTTATTTCAATGTTTATTAATCCATTTTTCGGGTTATTTGCAATTTTTTTAGAAGGTTTAATTATATATTGGTACTTTAACGAGAACAAAAAGACTTTTGAAGAGATCAATCTGGGATTTCAGGAAAGTTATAAAGAAATGATGAAATCCGAAAAAATGAAAGTCGATTTGATAACAAATGTTTCACATGATCTTAAAACGCCCCTTACTTCTATAATAAGTTATGTGGAACTCTTGTCCAAGGAAGACCTGCCGGAAACTGCCAGGGATTATGTAAAAATACTGGCCGAAAAATCCGAAAGGTTAAAAAATATTGTATCGGACCTCTTTGAACTTGCAAAAAGTACCAGCGGCAACCTTCCGTTAAATCTTGAAAATTTGGATTTAAAAAAGCTTATAGAACAGACTTTGGCTGATATGGAAGATGATATAAAAAAGACAAATTTGCGGATTAAGACAAATCTTACGGAAAATCCGGTATACATTTACTCGGACGGTAAGAAACTTTACAGGGTATTTCAAAATATCATCGGTAATGCATTAAAATATTCGCTTTCGGGAACCAGAGTATTTATTGATATGGAAATCGCCAATAATTATGTAAATGTAACCGTAAAAAATACGGCATCATATGATATGGATTTTACCGCTGAGGAGATTCTTCAAAGATTCAACAGAGGTGATAAGTCAAGATCAACCGAAGGCAGCGGACTTGGTTTATCTATAGCTGAAAGTTTTACTCAGGCATGCGGTGGGACTTTCAAAGTAGAAATAGACGGTGACCAGTTTAAAGTGAAAATGGGATTTCCGATTTCGAGATAGGTGTCAGGCACTGTGAATAAAATGTTAACTTCTGTTAACATTTTATTTACAGTGCCTGACACCATTAACATTATGTGGTATAATAATTCCTTGAAGGAGGACTAGATATGAATGATACCATAAGAACTCAATTGGAACATCGGACTATACGAGAGTATGAAAATAGACCTGTACCTGAAGAAATTATAAAGCAATTAATTCAGGTGGCATGCCGTACGGCTACATCCAACGGGCTTCAGGCTTGTTCTATAATCAGGATAACAGACCAGGCCATAAAAGACGAGCTTGCCGATATCTGCAAACAGGAATATGTGGCCAGGATGCCTGAACTTTGGATATTTATTGTGGATCAGTACCGTAACGGCCAAATCGCAAAGGAAAAAGACTGCCATGAGGAAAGCATAAGGGATATGGACCGGTTTTTCCAGGCCTTTACCGATGCTGTCCTGATGGCTCAGAATGTGGTAAATGCCGCCGAAAGCATTGGGCTTGGGACCGTTTATTTCGGAAGCATATTAAATGATGCGGATAGGGTTATAAAGCTTCTTGACCTTCCGAAACTGACTTTTCCTGCCCTGGGACTGGGATTTGGATACCCGAATCAAAACCCGCAGCTTAAACCCAGGATGGACATGGAATTGAGAATGTTTGAGAACAAATACAAATGTTTTGACAGTTATCTTGATATGATTAAAGAATATGACGAAATCATGCAGACATATTATGATTTGAGGCAGTCCAACCAAAGGGTGGACAGCTTCAGCAATCAGGTTGTAACCAAGCTAAAAAATATTAATCCTATAAGGCAAAGAATAATGAATGTTATTGTAAACCAAGGTTTTGATCTGATGCTTGATAAGGCGGACCCAAAATGATAATCTAACTTGATAAATCATCATTTAACTAAAATTAATATAAAAACAGTAAATTAACCACAAGAGAGTAATTTTAAAGGAGATATTATATTTTATGAAAGGAATTATACTGGCCGGGGGATCCGGCACCAGACTATATCCCCTTACGATGGTGACATCCAAGCAGCTTTTGCCTGTTTATGATAAGCCTATGATTTATTATCCCCTTTCTACCCTTATGCTGGCAGGTATACGGGATATTTTGATTATTTCGACACCTACAGACCTTCCAAATTTCGAAAGGCTGCTGGGTGACGGTTCAAACTACGGTATTAATCTTAGTTATGCAGTGCAGCCTTCGCCTGACGGACTGGCACAGGCTTTTATAATAGGTGAAAAATTTATAGACGGAGATGCTTGCGCCATGATTCTGGGAGATAATATCTTCCATGGCAGCGGGCTTAAAAAGCATCTTAGGGAAGCCGCAGAAAGAACATATGGGGCAACCATATTCGGTTATTATGTCGATGATCCCGAAAGATTTGGCATAATAGAATTTGATGAAAACGGAAAAGCTATATCCATAGAGGAAAAGCCGGCAAATCCGAAATCAAACTATTGTGTTACGGGCCTGTATTTTTACGATAACCGGGTCTGTGAGTTTGCAAAGAAGGTTAAACCGTCTAAAAGGGGAGAACTTGAGATAACAGACCTTAACAGAATGTATCTTGAGGACGGCTCATTAAATGTTGTCACTTTAGGAAGGGGCTATGCCTGGTTGGATGCGGGGACTATAGATTCTTTAAGCGATGCATCCGAATTTGTCAGGGTAATAGAAACCAGGCAGGGCATCCAGATAGCCGCCCTTGAAGAAATTGCATATATAAACGGTTGGATTACAAGGGAAAAACTTTTGGAGGCGGCAAAAACATACGGAAAATCCAATTACGGAATCCATCTGATGAAGGTGGCAGAAGGTAAAATACTTTATTAGGACAACTTGAAAAATGCGACAATTAGGAGAGCTTAGACTATGAACATAAGAGAAACTAAAGTAAAAGATTTGTATATTTTGGAACCTATTGTACATGGCGACAACAGGGGCTGGACCATGGAAAGCTGGTCCAAAAAGACTTTAGAAGAGGCAGGCTTATATTATAACTTTGTACAGGATAATCATTCTTATTCTGCCCATAAAGGGATATTAAGAGGACTGCATTTTCAACTAGGTGACGCCGCACAGGCTAAACTTGTCCGTTGCATACGGGGGGCGGTTTTGGATGTGGCAGTGGACATGAGAAAAGGTTCCCCCACCTATATGAAATGGGAAGCAGTGGAATTGACCGAAGATAATTTTAGACAGCTTCTTATACCCAGAGGATTTTTGCATGGGTTTCTTACATTGACAGACAAGGTGGAAATTGTATATAAACTTGACAACTATTATAACAGGGAAGCGGACAGAAGCATACGCTGGGATGACCCGGATTTAAATATAGACTGGGGAATTGATAATCCCATACTGTCGGATAAAGACAGAAACGCCCCTTACCTTAAGGACAGTGACATAGATTTCTACTATTAATAAATCAAAATTTGAATTTCTAAAACATATGATAAATTAAAAAGGGACCATCTCTTGTCAGATATAATAACTCATAGCGCTTTTTGATTTTCTAAATCTGACAGGAAATCGGTTCCCTTTTTACAGGTTTTACATGAACTTATATCATTAAACCGATATATAAAATTTATCTATCATTGTTAAGCATTTATATGATATTATTTAAAAAACGATAACTTTTGAAATAAAGGTGGTAATCCGTATGAAAATGCTTATAACCGGCGGTGCCGGATTTATCGGTGGGAACTTTATTCATTATATGATAGAAAATCATCCTAAGGATTATATTATTTGCCTGGACAAGCTTACATATGCAGGAAATCTTGAAACACTGGAGCCTGTGATGAATAAGGAAAATTTTAAGTTCATCAAAGGCGACATAGCGGATAGAAGTTTTATCTACAAGCTGTTTGAAGAAGAAAAGCCCGATGTGGTTGTAAATTTTGCGGCTGAAAGCCATGTCGACAGGTCCATAAGCGATCCCGGTGTATTTTTGCAGACAAATATTATCGGAACGGGCGTACTTTTAGATGCCTGCAGAATATACGGAATAGAAAGGTTTCACCAGGTTTCTACGGATGAGGTATATGGGGATCTTCCCCTTGACAGGCCGGACTTGATGTTTACGGAAGAAACGCCCATACATGCTTCAAGCCCGTATTCCGCATCCAAAGCCTCGGCTGATCTATTAGTACTAGCATATCATAGAACATACGGACTTCCGGTGACTGTATCCAGATGTTCCAATAATTACGGCCCATACCAATTTCCAGAAAAGTTAATTCCTCTGATGATAGCTAATGCCCTCAACGACAAACCCCTTCCCGTATACGGTAAAGGTGAAAATGTAAGAGACTGGCTTTATGTTATCGATCACTGCAGGGCCATTGATATGATAATCAGAAAAGGGAAAGCAGGAGAGATATATAATATCGGAGGACATAACGAAAAGACAAATCTTGAGGTAGTAAAGACCATATTAAGGGAACTTGGAAAAAGCGAAGATCTTATAAAGTTTGTTGCAGACAGGCCGGGACATGATAAAAGATATGCCATTGATCCTTCAAAGATCAGAAAAGAACTTGGTTGGGAACCTACCACCCTGTTTGATGAAGGTATAAAACTTACAATCAGATGGTACCTTGATAACAGAAAGTGGTGGGAGAATATTATAAGCGGTGAATATCAGGATTATTATAAAAAAATGTACGGTAACCGTATTTCTCATTAATTTTAATTCCTAAACATCATGCTAAACTTTAGGGTAATAACGGCAAATGCTTTTTCTGTACTTCATATATAGGGGGATTAAATTTTCGAAAAGAATAATCGCCACTGAGCTAACCGGTACAATGAATAATTTTCAGTACAAAATGAGGGGGTTTAAATGGCAAACGATGACAGCTATATTGAGTTTAAAAACTATTTTGACATACATGCTCACATACTTCCCGAAGTAGATGATGGGGCAACAGATTTAACCGAAACGGTAAATATGCTTAAATTAGCGGCATCGGAAAATATTACTACTATTATTGCGACACCTCATTATGTATGCGGAAGAAATAATCCTGAGCCGGATTATCTTGAAAAATTAAGGTTGCGGGTTCAAAAAGAGGCTTACGATATAAATAAGGACATGAGAATACTTCTTGGCAACGAAATATTTTACAGTGAGTCTGTTATTGAAGACTTAAAGCGGGGAAAGGCTCTTACCTTAGCGGGGAGCAGGTATGTACTAGTGGAATTTTCAATTAGTGAAAGCTATAATACTATATATAATGCGGTGACAAAATTAGTCAATAACGGGTACTGGCCTGTCCTTGCTCATGCCGAACGATATATTTGCCTACATAAAAGAACAGACTTAATCAAGGAACTTATAAAGGCAGGTTGTTATATACAGGTGAATGCTTCCGGTATTGTAGGAAATATATTAAATTCCAAGGCAGTCTATCTACGAAAACTTATTAGCAGCGGACTTGTGCATTTTCTGGGAAGCGACTGCCACGACTGCAATATAAGGCCTCCTATTATGGAAACAGCCGTAAGGTATATGATTAAAAAATGCGATATTAATTTATCAGAAATACTATATGAAAACCCTTTTAAAATACTTGAGAATAATTACATATAATAGAAAGCCTCAGAGGTAAAACTATCAAAAAAGAGGCTTAAGAAAACTTGAGTACCAGAAAAGTTTTGCTGATAAAACGGATACTATGAAATGTTAGGGTTAACGATAGAGTAAATATTTTTATCGGGAATACATCCTAAATTGGTAAAATATTACAAAATTAAACATATGGGTTTACATACTAATAATTAAATAGTATAATAAATACTACCCACAGAAAGGGAGGGAGTATTTATATGCTAAGAATCTTTATATGTCCAAAGTGCTTTAATTACAGGATTGTATCAAGAAAACCTGATGCAACTTGCTTCCATTGTGGTGCCAGATTATATAAAAGTGATCTGGATTATGTCGATTACATAGAAATGAGTATGGCGGAACGCTTAAAATATAAAGAAAAATTTATCGAAAGAATGAAATTGATAAAAGATAACATGGACAATTATTATACCGAACAAGAAATGAAAAAGTAGGAAAATACGATGGCGAGAAAAATAATAGATAGTAAACTGGCTGTAAGAAGATTGAGTTTAATATTATGTGACATGGCAGTAATCATTGCATCAAGTGCATTGGGATTACTGCTTCGTTTTGATTTGGCATTTTCGAAGGTAGATACGCGATTTGTAGAATCACTGTGGCGTTATCTACCTATTAATATGATATGCACTTTGATAATTTTTTACATACTCAGGCTTTATCACAGTATATGGCAGTTTGCCGGAATAGTGGAGATGCAGAATGTAACTGCCGCATGTGTGATGTCGACACTCATGCAATTTGCAGGTTTACAAATAATGGACCTTCCGGTTCCAAGAAGCTATCATTTTCTGTACGGCGGTGTGTTATTTTTTCTTACTTTAGGTAACCGATTTGCATACCGTTTTTTCAGATATTTAAAGCGCTTAGTTAAAAACAGTAACGCAGTAAAAAATGTAATGATAATAGGCGGTGGAAATGCTGCCAATGCTATAATAAGAGAGATACGGACCAGTGACCATATCCATAATACCGATGTTAAATGTATAATAGACGATGAACCGTCAAAACAGGGTACTTACATCCAGGGCGTAAAAGTAGTAGGAACCAGAAACGATATAGTTGAAACGGCAAATTTGTATCATATAGATGAAATAATTATAGCCATGCCGTCGGTTTCAAAAAAAATAATCCGCGAAATAGTGGAGATATGCCAGCAGACCAGTTGTTCCTTAAAAATCTTACCCGGTATGTATCAACTTATGAACGGTGAAGTAAGCGTAAGCCAGTTAAGGGACGTTGAAGTGGAGGATTTGCTTGGCAGGGACAGCATCAAAGTTGATTTGGATTCAATAATGGATTATGTCAGGGATAAGGTTATACTGGTAACCGGAGGAGGCGGATCCATAGGAAGCGAGCTTTGCAGGCAGTTGGCATCTCATAAGCCGAAACAGCTTATAATAGTTGACATCTATGAGAACAATGCCTATGAAATACAGCAGGAATTGAAGGCTCACCATCCTGAACTTGACCTGGTTGTTTTAATAGCATCTGTAAGAAGTGCTACAAGAATGAATTACATATTCAAAACATACAAGCCGCAGATAGTATTTCATGCGGCTGCCCATAAACATGTGCCTTTGATGGAAGACAGCCCGGGTGAAGCCATAAAAAATAATGTACTGGGTACTCTTAATGTGGTTCAGGCCGCGGACCTTTACGGAACTGAGAGATTTGTACTTATTTCTACAGATAAAGCCGTAAATCCGACTAACATAATGGGGGCATCCAAACGAATCTGTGAAATGATAATACAAACATATAACAAGAGATCCAAGACCGAGTTCGTTGCCGTAAGATTCGGAAACGTACTGGGCTCAAACGGAAGCGTAATTCCGCTGTTTAAAAAGCAGATAAAAGAAGGTGGCCCTGTAACAGTAACCCATCCTGATATAATCAGATATTTTATGACCATACCGGAAGCCGTATCCTTAGTTCTTCAGGCAGGTGCTTTTGCCAAGGGCGGGGAAATATTTGTGCTTGATATGGGCGAGCCGGTAAGGATACTTGATCTTGCAGAAAATTTGATAAGGTTATCAGGATTTAAGCCTTATGAGGATATAATGATAGAATTTACTGGACTTCGTCCCGGTGAGAAGCTGTATGAAGAACTTCTGATGGACGAAGAAGGTCTGCAGTCGACAGCGAATAATCTTATATTTATAGGAAAACCCATAGATATAGACGAAGAGAAATTCTTAAGACAGCTTGAAGAATTAAAAGAAATCAATTTTATGGAGCCGGATGTTATAAGGAAGAAAGTAAGGGAGATTGTGCCGACGTATAAATATGATAAAAAGTAGAAGTTGTATATTTGATTTTTCAGATATATCAAGCATGATAGATGAGGGATAGTATGGTTTATATAAAAATAAAAAGGATTCTTGATATAGTTCTTTCATTATTGGCATGTGTATTGCTGCTACCGTTGTTTCTGATAATTATTGCTGCTATAAAGCTTGATTCAAAAGGTCCTATCTTTTTCAAACAGAAACGGGTAGGCATAAATAAAAGTCATTTTTATATTTTAAAATTCAGAACTATGAGAATCGATACTCCAAAAGATGTACCTACCCATTTGCTTGAAAATCCCGAGCAATGGATTACCAGAGTAGGAAAATTCTTAAGAAAGACAAGTCTTGATGAACTTCCTCAGATTTTCAATATATTGGCAGGTCATATGAGTATTATAGGGCCAAGACCTGCTTTATGGAATCAATTTGACTTAATTGAAGAAAGAGATAAATATGGTGCCAATGATATCAGGCCAGGGCTTACCGGCTGGGCTCAAATTCATGGCAGAGATGAACTGTCCATTGAGGAAAAGTCAAGGCTTGACGGAGAATATGTAAAAAATATAGGTTTTAAAATGGACATTAAATGTTTCTTCGGGACCATTATATCGGTACTTAGGAGTGACGGTGTGGTAGAAGGCGGTACCGGTACTTTAGAGAAGCAAAAGAATGTTATAAATAGGGAGAGAACAGCGGAATGAAAAAAGTTCTTATAACGGGAGCTAACAGTTATATTGGGACAAGTTTTGAACGGTGGGTATCACAATATCCGGACCGTTATAAAGTTGATACAGTGGATATGAAAGACGGCTCCTGGCGTGATAAGGACTTTTCTTATTATGACGTTGTATTTCATGTAGCCGGTATAGCTCATGTATCATCTGATCCGAAATTAAAAGATTTATATTACCGTGTAAACAGAGATTTAACTATAGAAACAGCTAAAAAAGCCAAAGCTGAAGGTGTAAAACAGTTCATTTTCATGAGTAGTATAATTGTTTATGGTGACAGCAGCAAGGGAAAAAGAGTAATTGACAGAAACACTATCCCTTCTCCCAGTAATTTTTATGGGGATAGCAAGCTTCAGGCAGAAATAGGATTAAAAGCTTTGGAGGATGAAAATTTTAAAATAGTTATACTTAGGCCACCGATGATTTACGGCAAAGGGTCTAAGGGTAATTATCCAAAGTTATCAAAAGCAGCACAGATACTTCCTATATTTCCTGATATCGATAATGAACGGAGTATGCTTCATATAGACAATCTGTGTGAGTTTATCAGATTGATGATAGATAATGAAGAAAGAGGATTATTCTTTCCTCAGAACGAAGAATATGTAAAAACCAGCGAGATGGTTAGGATGATAGCTGAGGCTCATGGAAGAAAAATAAGATTAACGAAAGTATTTAATCCGATTATCAAAATGATGTACGGAATAAATGTGGTAAATAGGATGTTTGGTAATTTGGTATATGATAAAAACATAAGTGTTTATAAAGAAAACTATAATGTGAATCAATTTATAGATTCTATTAGAAAGACGGAGATATAATCATGGATAAAGTGTTAATTTTAGCTTCTGTAGCGTCAATGATTGATCAATTTAATATACCTAATATTGAACTTTTAAAAAATATGGGATATGAAGTTCATGTTGCGTGTAATTTTAAAAAAGGAAATTCTTGTCCAGTTGATAAAGTTAACGAATTAACAATGAAATTAAATGAATTAAATGTTAAATATTTTCAAATTGATTTTGATAGAAATGTTTTTAATGTTATCCAAAATATTAAAGCATATAAACAAACTTATATATTATTAAAAAAAAATAGATACAAGTTTATTCATTGTCACTCACCTATTGGCGGTGTTTGTGGTAGAATAGCTGCTCATAGAACGAAAACAAAAGTTATATATACAGCGCATGGGTTTCATTTTTATAAAGGTGCTCCGTTATTATATTGGCTTTTATTTTACCCAATAGAAAAATGGTTATCGAAATATACAGATATTTTAATTACAATTAATAGAGAAGATGAATCAAGAGCAAAAGAAAAATTTAATGCTAGAAATGTATATTATTTACCTGGAATAGGAATTTCAGTGGAAAGATATAGAAATAAATGTTTTGATAAGATATATAAAAGAAAAGAACTGGGATTATCAGAAAATGATTTTGTTATATTATCAGTTGGTGAACTTAATAAGAACAAAAATCACGAGATTATTATTAAAGCATTATATAAAATAAAGGAGAAAAATATACATTATATGATTTGCGGTAAAGGCCCATTGGAACGTAGATTTATAAAGTTAATAAACAAGTATAATTTAAATGATAATGTTCATTTAATGGGTTTTAGAACAGATATAGATGAAATATATAAAATTTCAGATTTATTTGTGTTTCCTTCTTTTAGAGAAGGATTATCTGTAGCTTTGATGGAAGCATTAGCATCTGGTTTGCCAGTTATTGCATCTAATATAAGAGGAAATAATGATTTAATTGAACATGGGAAAAACGGTATATTGATAGATGACAATAAAATTGATAGTTATGTAAATGCAATATTACAAATATATAACAAAACGATTAGTTTACAGTGTTTTGATAACTATGAAATATACGATTTATATAATATAATGAAAATTATGAAAAAGATTTATTCAGAAATATTACAATATTAGGAGAAAAAAATGAAAGTTAGTATTATTGTTCCATTTTATAATGCAGAAAAGTATCTAGAAAAATGTTTAGAATCTTTAGTTAATCAAACATATAAAGATATAGAAATTATATTGATAAACGATGGATCAACGGATAAAAGTATAAAAATATGTGAGAAATTTAAAAAAACTTATTCAAATATAATTATTTATAATAAAGAAAATGGGGGATCAGCAAGTGCTCGTAATATTGGATTAATAATAGCAAAAGGAGATTATATAGCTTTTGTTGATTCAGATGATTTTGTAAAATCTACTTATATAGAACATATGGTTAATTTGGCAAATAAATATCAAGCAGATTTAGTACAATGTTCGTTTAAAATAATTAATAATTATAGCGAAGCTGATGATAATTTGATTGGAGATGAAAAAATTGATATAAAAAATAATATTGAAATGTTGGAATATTTTTGTAGCAAGAATAGCTACTTATCGTGTGCGTGTTTATGGAATAAGTTAATAAAAAAAGAAATATTAAAAGAATTAAGATTTGTTGAAGGTAAGGGTGTTGACGATGAGTTTTTAATTCATCGAATATTATATAAGAGTAAAAGAATTGTAATTACTAATGAAATATTATATTTTTATTATATGTCTAAAGGAAGTCAGATGCGTTCAGGATATTCACTAAAAAATCTTGATGCGATAGAGGCTATTGAATCTCAATTGAAATTTTTTGAGGAAATTAAAAATAAACGTTTATATAATTTATTATTATATCGTTATTATAGTTCAATATTATATAATTATTATATGATTAAAAAAAATTATAAAGATAATAAAGAAATTATCAATGAATTAAAGGTAAAAAGAAATAACATATTTAAAGTAATATTTATAAATGAAATTTCAATAAATGATAAGGTTCTTTTAATTTTAAAATATTGTTGTCCTTCATTAATATTTAAAATAAATAAATTAAAAAATATTTATAGATGTAATTTAGGAGGATAAATGAAAAAAATTGCAATTATTACATTAAATGGATATTACAATTATGGTAATAGATTACAAAATTATGCTTTACAAGAAATATTAAAATCACTAAATTGCTATGTTGAAACAATTAGAATTGAAAATAAAAAAATCAATGAAAATATTTTTAATAAATTAAAAAATAAATCAATTAAGCAAATAATTAATATGTTTTATATAAAATTAATAATTAGTATTTATAAAAAAACTATTGATAATAGAACAATTATTTTTAAAAATTTTACTAAGAATTATATTAATGAAACAAATTTTACTATTTCAGATGATAATATACCTATAAATCTATCAGATAAATATGATTATTTTATTACAGGTAGTGATCAAGTCTGGAACTATGATTATATTAATGGTTCTTCTATTTATTTTCTTATTTTTGCTGAAAAGCATAAAAGAATAGCGTATGCACCAAGTTTTGGAGTTTCTGAGATCAAATCAGATTATAAAGATAAATATAAAACTTGGATTTCTGAAATGTATAGATTATCTGTTAGAGAAGATGAAGGAGCCAGAATTATAAAAGAATTAACAGGTATAGATACTCCGGTTTTACTTGATCCAACAATGCTTATAAGTAGAGAAAAGTGGATTTCAATATCTCAAAAAGCTAAAAATAAGCCAAAAGGTAAATATTTATTAACGTATTTTTTGGGTGGAATTAATTTATATTACAAAAATCAGATAAAGAAATTTGCTAAACGTAATAATTTGAAAATTTTAAATTTGGGTAATATAAAAGAAAAAGAAACATATGAAACAGGACCAAGTGAATTCATTGATTATATAAAAGACTGTAGTATAATGTTTACTGATTCGTTTCACGGTACTGTATTCTCTATTCTTTTTGAAAAGCCATTTGTTGTGTTCAATCGTTTGGGCGAATTATCTATGTACTCAAGAATTAATACATTATTGAATAAATTTAATTTAAATTCTAGAAGAATAGAAAATATATCTTTATACAATAATAATATTTTTTATATAAATTATTCTTATGTGTATCAAATTTTAGAATATGAAAGAGAGAAAGCATTAAATTATTTAAAAAATGCTTTGAACATAGAGGATGATAAATAGATTATGAATGTAAATCAATTAAAATTAGGCGCTTTATTATCATATATTTCTATAAGTTTAGGATACATAGTGTCTATTATATATACTCCAATAATGTTAAGGCTTCTAGGACAAAATGAATATGGACTATATAATTTAGTATCTTCTGTAGTTTCATATTTAAGTGTATTCAATTTTGGATTTGGAAGCGCTTATATTCGTTATTATTCTGTTTATAAAGTTAATAATGAAAAAAAGAATATAGCGAAATTAAATGGGATGTTTTTATTTATATATTTTGTTATAGGATTATTTACCATTGCTATCGGAATTTTACTTACTAGTGATCCAAGATTAATTTACGGTTCCAAACTAACTAGTGAAGAGTTATCAAAAGCAAAAATTTTAATGATATTTCTTGTAGTAAATTTAGCAATATCTTTTTTTAATATTGTTTTTAATTCATATATAACAGTAAATGAGAAATTTATATTTCAAAATCTAATTCAAATGATAAAAATAATTATTAATCCTTTTTTTGTATTGTGCGCATTATTAATGGGTTATGGTTCAGTAGGAATGGTAATAGCGACTACTATAATTAATATTGTTGTTGAAATTGTTAATGTGATTTATTGTAAAAGAAAATTATATATGAATTTTAGTTTTACTGAATTTGATCTTAAACTAATGAAGGAAATGACTATTTTTTCGTCATACATTTTTATTAATTTAGTAATAGATCAAATAAATTGGAATATTGATAAATTTATAATAGGAAGATTTTATGGAACAGTTGCTGTTGCAGTTTACGGATTAGCATCACAATTGAATAGCTATTATTTAACAATTTCATCTACAATTTCAAATGTTTTTATACCAAGAGTACATAAATTGGTTGCAAGTTATACTGATAATTTCGAGTTAACCAAACTATTTACGAAAATAGGAAGAATTCAATTTATTATATTATCATTAGTTTTAACAGGGTTTTTCTTTTTTGGTAGGCCTTTCATTAATATTTGGGCAGGTATTAATTATGATGATTCTTTTTCAATTGTATTATTATTAATAATACCAGTAACTGTACCTTTAATTCAAAATATTGGGATTGAAATTCAAAGAGCAAAAAATATGCATAAATTCCGATCTTTAGTTTATCTTTTTATGTCAATAGTTAATTTGGCTATTTCAATTCCGTTGTGTAAAATGTATGGTGGAGTGGGCGCTGCTTTTGGTACCGCCATTTCATTAGTAATAGGAAATGGATTAGTGATGAATTGGTATTATCATTCAAAAATTGGAATTGATATTAAATATTTTTGGAAACATATTATTAGTTTAATACCTGCTTTAATACCACCTATTTTTTTTGGTATTTTAATTGTAAATTTATTTAATTTGTATCATACTATTAATTTTTTAATTTTTGGAACATGTTATGTTTTTATATTCTGTATTTCGATGTGGTATTTTGGAATGAATAGTTATGAAAAGGAATTAATCAAAAAACCAATGTTAAATATACTTTTTTTTAAACGTAAATAAAATATGTTAATCAGGTGTGAATTATTATGATAGATTGTATAATTAATGATAATTGTACTGGTTGTCATTGTTGTATAAATATATGTTCTAACGAGTGTATTAATATGAATCCAAATAATGAAGGATTTTTATATCCTGTTGTTAATTATAGTAATTGTATAAATTGTGGTAAGTGCGTTAGTGTATGCCCTATAATTAATAAGAATGATTTAACTAATAATCCCATTGCTTATGCTTGTTTTAATAAAGATAAAATAATAAGGTTAAATAGTTCATCTGGTGGTATTTTTACTATTCTAGCTGAAAAAGTAATTGATTGTGGTGGGGTTGTAATAGGAGCTGTTTTTAATAAAGATTTTGAAGTAAAACATGATATTGTAGAAACATATGAAAATATAAGATTATTAAGAGGTTCAAAATATGTACAAAGTACGGTAGGATATACATATAAAAAGACAAAAGATTTTTTGTTATCAGGAAGAAAAGTCCTTTTCTCAGGAACTCCATGTCAAATAGCTGGATTAAAAACATATTTATCAAAACCATATCCTAATCTTATAACAGTTGATATAATATGTCATGGGGTACCTTCACCGTATGTTTGGAAAACATATATTCAATTTCGAGAAAGTAAAGCTGGATCAAAAATAAAAAGTATTAATTTTAGAAGTAAAAATACAGGTTGGAAGCAATTTTCTGTTTTATTTTCATTTGTAAATAATTCAGTATATAATAAAATCTTTAGTGAAGATATATATATGAAGGCTTTTCTTAAAAATATTTGTTTAAGACCTTCATGTTATAATTGTAATTTTAGGTCATTAAATAGACAAAGCGATATAACGCTTGCAGATTTTTGGGGAATTCAGAATTTGCTACCTGATATGGATGATGATAATGGAACTTCATTAATATTTTTAAATAGCCAAAAAGGTAGACAAGTATTTAAATCAATTTCAAATAACATTTTTTATAAAGAAGTAGAAATTACTGATGCGGTTAAATATAACATATCTGCTATTATTTCCCCAGAACAAAATTTGAATAGGAAAGAATTTTTTAAAAATTTAAGTAAATTACCATTTGACAAATTAGTTAAAAAGTATTGTAAAGATAGTTTATTATTTAAGATAAAATCATTTGTAAAAAATATAATTAATTATTAAAAAACTTAAGCAGGGTAAGATTTAGAAAAGTTGTAATATGCAATTAGTATAACTTTTTATAAGTGTTTAGTTTTAATTTATTTTTAATATTAAAATAATATTAAAAGAAGGATTAGAATATGAAAATTTTACATCTATTAAATTCGTCTTCCTATTCTGGAGCTGAAAATGTTGCTATAACTATTATAAAAAACATGAGTAAAAATTATCATGCTGCTTATGCATCACGTGATGGAGATATAAAAAGAATATTATTAAAAGAGAAAATCGATTACTATCCTATAAAAAGAATGACACCAAAAGAAGTAAAGCAAATAATTAAAGATTATAAGCCAGATATAATACATGCACATGATTTTACTGCAAGTGTAGTTGCAGCATTAACTAAAACAAAAATACCAATTATTTCACATCTTCATAATAATACACCTTGGCTAAAAAAATATCATTTATATTCATTTATATATTTAATATCAACTTTTAGATTTAAAAAAATATTAGGAGTTTCACAATCAATATTTGATGAATATGTTTTTAGTAAATATATCAAAGATAAGATAGAAGTAATATCAAATCCTATAAATGTTAAAAATATAAAATTGAAATCAAATTATGGTATAAAAAAGCAATATGATATTATATTCATTGGAAGATTAACAAAGCCAAAGAATCCATTAAAATTCATTGATCTTATAGCACAAGTTAAAAAAGATTTACCAGATATAAGAGTAGCTATGATTGGGAATGGAGAATTACATACTGAATGTAAAAATAAAATTAATCATTTATCACTAAATAATAATATAGAGTTACTTGGATTTTTAGATAATCCTTATGGAATTTTATCACAATGTAAAGTTTTATGTATGACTTCAGAATGGGAAGGATTTGGTTTAGTTGCAGTTGAAGCATTAAGTTTAGGAATTCCTGTTGTTGCTACTCCAGTTGGAGGATTATCCGGTATTATAAACAGTAGCTGTGGTTTATTAACATTCGATGATCAAATATATATTGATGAAGTAAAAAGGATAATTTTAGATAAGAAATATTGGGAGAAAAAATCCAAATCGGCACTTAAGAGAGCAAATGAACTGGATAATTTAAAAGAATATATTTCGATAATTGATAATATATACAAAAATATTATTACATAAAAATTAGTTGGTGATATTATGTTTTTTTATAGTTTTTTACTTTTATTTTGTTTAATTGCATTAATAATAAATGAAAAAATAAAATACAATCAAAAAAAATATATAGAAATTATAACATTAACACTTCTTATTGTTATTTCTGGTACTCGTTATCATCTAGGTGGTAGCGACTATGTTATATATAAATCAGTTTTTGATTCGTTACCAAGATTAAAAGATTTTTTATTAAATTATAAGTATATTCATTCTAAATATTTAACATTTGGTTTTGAAATAGGTTATTTATTTATAAATAGTTTTGTGAAAAGCCTTGGATTTAATTTTTATGGTTTTACATTATTCCATTCTATCTTTTTTTATACATCAATGTACATAGGTTTAAAAAAATATATATATAATTTTAATTTTTTTATAATTATATTTTTATATAAACTATTTTTTTATAATACGTTTATAAGTTTGAGACAATCTATTACATTAGCTATTTTCTTTTTGTCAATAAAATTTATAGAAGAAAAGAAAACTATTAAATATTTTATATCAATTGCAATAGCCTCATTATTCCATACAGCAGCTTTAATACTATTTCCCATTTATTTTATTAATATTATTAAATTAAATAAAAAGAAAATTGTCATATTAAATATAATATTTATTCCTACATTATTAATTAGTCTAATTAAATTTAATATTTTACAATATTTTAGATTTATTATAAATTTATTAAAAAATCCTGTTGCAATATCAAAGGTTGAAAATTTATTTTTTGGGGACATAACTTCTTCAATATCATTATTTCATACTTTAGAATATTTTTTAATAATGATTATTATATTAAAAAATTTTAATAAATTAGTTAATGTGAATGATAACAGTATAAAATTGTTTTTAGTTTTATTACCATTATTCACATTGTTTAGAAATTATGAGATATTGACACGTTTTAAAGATTTTTTTACATTTACATATGCTATTATATTAAATAATGTAAGTAATTTAGATGGAAGAAGCAAAAAAATACTTATATACTTTTTTACTATTCTAATATCAAGTTATGGATTTTATCGTTTTATTTTATTATTTGATAATGGCGCTTTGATTCCATATGAAAGTTATTTATTTAAGGATATTAGTATATTTTTAAGTAATATTAGATAAGGAGTATAAATGAAACATATAACTATATTTACACCAACATACAATAGAGTTAAAACATTAGAAAGATTATATAAATCTTTAATAAACCAGACATCACAAGATTTTATATGGTTAATTATTGATGATGGTTCGACTGACAATACTAAAGAAGTAGTTTCTAATTGGATAAATGAACAAAAAATAACGATTGAATACTATAAACAGTCGAATAAAGGAAAATCAGCGGCTCATAATGTTGGAGTTTATTTAACAAAAACTGAATTATTTACTTGTGTAGATTCTGATGATTATTTGATTGATACAGCTGTTGAGGAAATAATATCTTTATGGAAAAAATGCAAAAAAATGGATATTATAGGAATATTAACATTCAAAAGAAAAATAGATAAGGAGATAACTTCAATAAAAAATAAAGAAATATGTAGTTCCACATTATTAGATGCATATAGAAAGCATGGCTTACGTGGAGATACAATGTTAATATTTAAAACAGATATAATAAAAAAGTATTCGTTTCCGTATTTTGATAATGAAAAATTTGTACCTGAAGCATATTTATATGATTTGATTGACCAAGAGGGAAAGTATATTATATATAAAAGGTATTTATATATTTGTGAGTATTTAAGCGATGGATATTCTAATAATATGTCTACAGTTATAAAAAATAATCCAAATGGTTATATAGCTTTCATTGAACAGAGGTTAAAAATTGATAAAAATCTTAAATATAAAATTTTAGATACAATTAGATATGTAGCTATATGTATTTATGTGAAAAAAACTAAATTTATTAGAAACAGTGTATATCCTTTTATTACCTTTATTTCTTTACCATTTGGATATTTATTATACTTTATAAAATATAAAGATTAATTTTTCATATATAAATTACATTCAGGTAATTGAAATAATTGTGACATGAAAATTTGCTACATCTTTCTTTATATTCAAATTTTTTAAATAGTACATTTAACTATTTATATCAACTTAAAATTTTTTCTAGTCAGTTTAAAAAAAATATAGTATACTAATTTATAATAAGTTTTTAGAGCATCTTTATGGCATAGCATTTATCTATAAGTATACTAGTATTTGCTGATTATATTTTATGTGGAGTTTAATACAAAAAAGGCAAAATTATTTGTATAGGTGTTGAAGATGGGAATTACATATAATAAATATATTATAAAAAAAATTGAAAACAATACATTGTTAAAATTATTAACTTGTATTATTTTAAGTAGTTTTGTTATTTTCTTTTTCTTATTAATTAACAAGATAATTGATAATAATAAGTTTAAAAAATATACTGTAAAGAATGACATAAATTTAATAAATGAAATAGAGCAAATAAATATTAATAATGGTATTTTGCAGCTTGAAGGATATGCTTTCTATCTCGATCATAATTCAAAAAATAATATCATATCATTGTTTTTAAAAAATCTAAAAAATAATGACGAAGTTTGGATGGAAACAGAAAATATATTAAGACCAGATATACAGAATTATTATAATTGTGAATTTAATTATGAAAATTCTGGCTTTATAGCAACAACTAAACTAAAAAATTTAATTAAAGAAGATAGTTACGAGATTTTTATTAATCTAGATAAAGTAAGTGATGATGGAAAAGTTAGTAGAGTAACTGTTTCAACAAATCGTTATATATATAATGGAAATCTATTGTCATATAATCCATATGATTTTGATTATCCAAACCAAAATACCCACTCTGAATTTCTTCAGAAAATATTTAATGATGGTAAATTGCATTATTATAATAATGATATTGGTATATATATTTATGAATATCAGAAAAAATTATATTGGATTGCGACAGAAAAATTTCCTTTTAATGAAAATGGCAATACATGTATTCCATATCAAATATGGACTACTCAAAAAAATTTGTTACCAGATTATAGAAGAAAATATGAATTTGATAATTTAGATTTTTATTTTGAAAATTTTGAACTTAAGGACGAAAATACAAAACCATATCGTGTAGCCGTATATGACCTTCCCACTAGTTATGCAATAACCCATATTCTGACAGGTGTTTATAATGTAAATGAAGATAAATGGATTTGGGCCGCAAAATTTCAAGTAGGTAAATATCGAAATTAAGTATAGGAGTGAATAAATGATATTTTAAGCATATTAATTAACCAAAGAAAGACTGTTGGGGTACCTTTAACTCCAACAGCTTTTCGATGTATTAGCGTTAAAATCAGAAGAAAATGCTAATACTACTTTAGAAAGAAATTAGTTATTAAGCAATTAATACTATGTAATTAAGCAGGCAAAACTTTTAACTTACTTGAGAATAATGATAGTGAAAAGAATTTTGTGCAAATATCTATATGAGTATTTCTGATTAAACATCTTCGAAAGGGTATTATAAGCCTAAGTTTATTGTATTGAATTACTTATAGTATATAAGTTTTCAGTAAGCACCATCGTTAGGTAGGCTGTTTTTCGTCTTAGTTAGTCGTTGAACTTCCTTATTAAGTGACTGAGCCAATTGGATGTATAAATGCATTTATGAATAGATTCTGGAAATAAGAATTAAGTAAAAAGTTGCTCATCATATACCATAATCAACTACTTCGCGATAGGTTTTCCACTTTCTAATTCCATATTAGATGATTAATATACGGCTAAGAAATGAAATTCAAAATTAATTAGGTATTTTGGTGAGTTTAACAAACTAAATGATATAATTATGCTAGTTGGATATCCGAGGATATGACGGATGTATTTATTGCCTATATGTAGAAGAATTAAGAATAAAATTAGAAAAGAGGTAGGATATGAAACTCGCAGTCGCAGGAGCTGGATACGTTGGCCTGTCCAATGCTGTCTTACTAGCACAACATAACGAAGTAACAGTAGTGGATGTACTACAAGAAAAAGTTGATACGATCAATAACCGCCGTTCACCTATTATAGATAATGAGATTGAGGAATATCTTGCACACAAAAACTTAAACCTTACCGCCACCACAGATAACTATTTGGCATATAAAGATGCAGAATATGTCATCATTGCAACACCTACCAACTACGATCCTGAAAAGAACTATTTTAATACCAGATCTGTTGAGGCAGTAATAGCCAATGTTCTTTCCATTAATCCGGATGCAGTTATGGTAATCAAATCTACCGTACCGGTCGGTTATACGGAAAAAGTAAAAAAGATGTTTGAAACCGACAATATCATTTTCTCGCCGGAATTTTTAAGAGAAGGAAAAGCTTTATACGACAATCTTTATCCTTCAAGAATAGTTGTGGGAGAGCAATCCAAAAGGGCGGAAGTCTTTGCAAATTTACTGCTTGAAGGCGCTATAAAGAAAGATGTTCCTGTTTTATATACAAATCCGACAGAAGCAGAGGCTATAAAGCTTTTTGCCAATACATATCTTGCCATGCGGGTTGCCTTTTTCAATGAGCTGGATACATATGCGGAAGTAAGAGGACTTGACACAAAACAGATTATTGAAGGGGTTTGCTTAGATCCCCGTATAGGGAATCATTATAACAATCCTTCCTTCGGTTACGGAGGGTATTGCCTTCCTAAGGATACAAAACAGCTTCTGGCAAATTATGCGGATGTTCCAAATAATCTTATCCAGGCTATTGTAGATGCCAACCGCACCAGAAAAGATCATATAGCCGATATGATTATTAAGAAAAATCCGAAGACGGTGGGTGTATATCGTCTGACGATGAAAACCAATTCGGATAATTTCAGAGAATCATCAGTTCAGGGTGTAATGAAAAGAATTAAAGCAAAAGGCATAGAAGTAATTGTATATGAGCCGGCTATGAAAGAGGACAGTTTCTTTAATTCAAAGGTTATAAGGGATTTGGATGAGTTTAAGAAACAAAGTGATATTATAATAGCTAACCGTATGTCAGATGATTTAAAGGATGTATTGGATAAAGTATATACCAGGGACCTGTATCAGAGGGATTAATATATCTTATTTTAGTAATTTTGCCTTAAATTATCTATTAGACTTGAAAAATATTCTTGTTGCCTGTATACTAGTCCTTGGAATAAATAAAGGAGATTAATTACTATGGATGAAATACATAACACAGAACAAATGATGACAGACGAGATTGACTTAAGAGAATTATTCATGGTTTTTTGGAAAAAGAAAATTTTAATCATTTGCATCACTTTAATTTCGGCAATTCTTACCGGTGTAATCAGTGTATTTTTTATAAAACCGGTATATCATTCCAGGCTAAATATAATTATTAATATGCCGGAAAAATACCTAACAAAATACGGAGAATATACCTTACCCATAACTTCAAACGAGCAGTATATTAATTTAATAACCAGTTCTGAAATCCTAGCCCATACTATCTTAGATATGGGTTATGAGGATATGACAATAGAAGCATTGCGGGACAGAATCACTGTAGATATTCCTGAAACCAAGAATAATGTCAAGCAGAACAGTTTCTTTATAAAAGTTGCGTCAGACAATCCGCAGGAAGCCAAAGAACTGGCTCAGGCGTTATTTAATAATTATTATGAGTTTATAGATCTGATGACAGTTGAAGGGGCTGTGGATTATTACATAAATAAATATAGTGTTGATTTGGCTTCTTTAGAAGTTACATTGAATACAACCAAGGAAACCTTAGCCAAAAACGAAGCCCTGCTGGCACAGACACCCCAGACTATAAATCAAAAAGAAGCTATGTCAGAATTATATAATAATCCTGGCGTCAGCGATTATGTTATCCTTGAAAATATAATTAATCCGAACTATACCAAGATAGAGAGCAATATTATTGAAAATAAGCAAACGATCAATAATATTGAAAATAATATGGCGGTTTATAATCAGTATCTGGATGAGCTGAATGCGGTAAAAGAAAAAATAGCTGATTATAAATCAAACGGTAACTGGGATGTGCTAAATGACGAATTTAAAAGTATAGCAAAGACCAATATATATTTGCCGTCAGAACCTATTGTACCCAGCCGAAAATCAAGCCCGAACAATATGAGGAATGTTTTAATAGGGGCAGTGCTGGGAGGCATGGTTGCAGTGGTTGTAGTATTTATAAAGGAATTTTGGTTTACATCAAAATAGAAAAAGCAATATTTATAATTATTAAAACTTTATAATAACAATAGCTGATTACACGATAAGCTGCATATATTTTGCCATTTATTATAAGGCAAAAGTTATGCGGCTTATTTTTTTGTGTAAAAGTTCTATATTTTATCAAACTTTTTTAGAGTTAAATGGGAAAATCCCTATACAAGTTGCATAAAAAATCTATCTTACTTATTGACATTTTATATATATAATTGAATTGTCGGTAAGTTCTATATCAATTTTATCTAATTTATGGAGGGATTTATGAAAAGCAAAAAACTTAAAGCTCAAAAATTTATGGCATTAGTTTTAGCGCTGCTTATGATTTCCGGTTTATTTGCGGCATGCTCAAAATCTGAGAGCAACCCTGCAAATACCAACACCGGTAATAAAACTGAGCAGAAAAATGATGATACTTCTTCCAAGAATGAGGAGAGTAAAGAAGAAGCTAATGAAGAAGTTGTCATGGAAACCATTACGGTTTGGTCTGACAATGCTCATGAGAAAGAATTGAGAGATAAGCAGATCGCAGAGTTTAACGAAACAATCGGTAAGGAACTGGGGATTTACATTGAGTATACTGTCTACGGCAGCAATTATACCGACACAATAAAGATTGCTGCTCAGGCAGGCGAAGCTCCTGATCTTTTCAGATCCGACTCAAAATGGATGCAGGATTTTGTTGACGCAGATTATCTTGTAGCTATTGAGGACTTGCCAGGCAGTGAACAACTGCTTAGCAAATATAAAGATTTGGTAGCTAATCAGGCTCATGTATTTAACGGAAAGACTTATACCCTTCCTTATAACCTTACTACGTACGGATTTGTAATAAACAAAGATTTATTTGCTGCATGTGGACTTACCGAAGCCGATTATCCCAAGACATGGGACGATGTAAAAAGAGTAGCAAAAATAATAACTGAGAAATCCGGTGGAAAGGCTTACGGTTTTGGTATAGCACCCAGTGCACTTTGGACCATTTCTTCTTTCTATACCATGCCGGCAGGCCAGAACATAGGTCATTACGGATTTGACTATGAGAAGATGCAATTTGCATATTCTGACTATGTTCCGTTAATTAAAGCCATTGATGAAATGGTAGCAGAAGGCAGTGTAATTCCGGGATATGAAACTATGGATGCCGATATGCTAAGAGCTCAATTCTCAGCAGGAACAATAGGTATGTTGGGTGCGGCAAGCTTCGACGTAGCTGTATATAACACTCAATTCCCTGCAGAAATTGACTGGGCAGTTATAGATATTCCTACTTTTGACGGACAAGAGCCTAAATATAAAGCTTTCGGTAATCCTACCAACCTCCTTTGCGTAGGTAAGAGGGCCCTTGAACATCCCGAAAAGGTTCTTAAGGTACTGGAATTCTTCTATGATGATAAAAATGCGGCTGAAATGTATGAAGAAGGATTATATATTCCGGTAAGAAAAGAGGCAATTGCTCTTGCCACTAAAGAGCCCAGCATGAAGAATTTCTCTGCTTTTGCAAACTTTGATGAAATCTTTACAATGGCTCCCGTACCCGATACTTTAATCAAGTTTGAGGGTGATACATACCGTGATGCAATTGCAAAGATTTGGACAGATCCTGCCTTAAACGATGTGGAATCGATTATGGCAGAAATCGATGCCAAATATAATGCTGCGCTTCAACAGGTTGACCCGGCATTGGTGGAACTTTACAGGCTGCCGGAAGGCGTAACTGTTGAAAGAAGCAATTAGTTCTCATTACTATAGCCTATATAAGAAATATATAATCTTATATTAATTAAATATTTAAGCTGCCTCATGTATCTGAAATTCCCCCATATAAAACCTACCCCCATCTAAAGTAAAGATAAGTGAATAAATGATACAGAGGCAGCTTTAATTAGTAAATAAAAAAGTATGACAAAGTTGAAATAAAGGAAGATTGCCGGTGAAAAGTAAAACAAATTGGTTTAAAAAAGATTCGACACAGGCAGTTCTTATGCTGTCTCCGATGCTGATAGGATTCGTTCTTTTTACTTATTTTCCTATCATATATATTTTACGTTATGCATTTTATGATTCCAACGGTATCAAGGATACATTTATTGGTTTTGAAAATTTCGTAAGGGTATTTACCAGGGATAAAACTTACTGGAATTCGCTATTAAATACTATTATCTTGTCTTTCGGAAAGCTTGCAGTCGAGATACCTTTGGCTTTGCTGCTTGCAGTATTGCTTAATAAGGGAAGGAAAGGAACCGGGTTTTTTCGTACGGTTTTGTTTATGCCCACAGTTATAAGCGCGGCAATTGCAGGTCTTATATACTCCCTGATGTTTGCGTCTTTTAACGGTATTGTCAACGGTATGCTGCAAAATATAGGCCTTATTGAAAGGCCAATCAGTTGGTTCAGTTATAAGGGTAGCGCCATGTTTGTCATAGGACTGGCATCTGTATGGAATAATTTCGGTATCAATATGGTATTTTTCTTGATGGCCCTGCAGAGTGTTCCGCAGGAACTGTATGAATGTGCCGATCTTGACGGAGTTAATCCTGTTCAAAGGTTTTTCAAAATTACCTTGCCTATGATTGGGCCTACTTTCCAGGTTGTACTTTTAAATGCTATAGTGGGAAGCTTAAAGATGTCGGATTTAATCCTGTCTACTACAAACGGTCAGCCCGGCGGTAAGACGGAAGTTGTTATGACTTATGTATTCAAATATTTCTTCGGATATGACGGAAGGACGATAGAAGTCGGTTATGCTTCCTGTATGGCACTGGTTACGGCAGTAGTGCTTGCCATGATTTCACTTATTTATATGAAATCCAGTAAAAAGCTGGGCAACAGTTATTAATCGGAGGTTCTTATGCATTACAAATATAAGAAGATTCTTGGGAATACAATTATATATCTGCTACTTCTGATTGTATTCATATTCACTGTATTTCCGTTATTTTATACATTTATGGGTTCATTTAAAAGCAATATGGAACTTCTTGCAAACAGCGGCCGTTTGATACCTGAAAAATTTATTACAGACAACTATGTTCAGGCCTGGAAACTGGCCAATTTTAAGCAATATACTTTCAACAGTATCTTTTTATCGTTCTTTGTTGTTGTAGGAACAATATTTACCAGTACGATAGCAGGATATGTGTTTGAAAGGGGTAATTTTAGGTTAAAAAACTTTTTATTTGCCATGGTTGTATCTTCAATGTTTGTTTCTTTGGGAAGCCTTACTTTATATCCCCAGCTTATGACCGCAAAATTTTTCGGGATAAACAAATCCTTATGGGGTGTAATAATCATCCGTGTTTTCGGTCTGAACGTTACCAACTTATTTGTAACCAGATCTTATATTCGGACGATTTCTCCGGAAATTGATGAATCGGCAAAGGTGGACGGATGTACTTTCTTTAGAATATACAGAAGCATTATTTTTCCGCTGTTAAAGCCTCTTATTGCAACTTTAGCAATTTTGGAGTTCAGATTTGCATGGAACGATTATCTTATGCCTATGGTATTTACCTTGTCAAACCCTAAGCGCATGCCTTTAGTTGTAGGTATTATGAACTTAAAAGGTACGGGAGCTGCGGCTTCTTCTTGGAATCTGATGCTTGCGGGTACTTCTATAGCCATTATCCCGATGATTGTAGTTTATGTTATATTTAACCGCTATTTTATTAAAGGACTTACGGCCGGAGCGGTAAAAGGCTGATTTTTGAAAATATAAAAATTACAGATAAGTAAAATTAAATTTGAAAGGATGGTGTCATATGACAAATGAAGAATTAATTAAAGAACTTAGAAAGTACAGATGTGCAGACTTATCCGATGCTATGGATGCTTTGGGACTTGTGGATGTTGGGACTATGGATGAAAGAATGAGGCCTTTACGCCCTGGTATTGAGTTTAAAGGATTTGCCCATACCGTTAAATTATATCCGAAACAGGGCAAGGTCAAAGAATGCAAAACCGTTGAAGAATGGAAAGAAGAGCTTTCAAGAGAATGTAATAATATTTATAGCTTTGTGGATACCATTACAGAAGAAAATTCCAAAGACATGGTTGTTGTTATAGATATGGACGGTATACGCGGCGGACTTTGGGGCTCGGAGATTGCCATGAACATGATGCGCCGCGGTATTGAAGGGGTTGTTATTGACGGCGGTTGCAGGGATTCTTATGAGACCAATCTGGAGAATGCTCCCGTATTCTGCACCAGAAGAACCTTTACCCACTCATACGGCCGCGTACAGGGCGGAACTGTCGGAGAAGTTATTAACTGCGCAGGGGTAACCGTAAAGCCCGGTGACGTTATATGCGCTGACGATGACGGAGTATTGGTAATCCCCAGAGAAGTGGCGGAAGATGTAATCAAGTTTGCAAAACTGCAGCTTGAAGAAGATATTAAAACAAGAAGCGATCACTACAAAGCCCTGGGCTTTAAGCCGGATGAAACCCTGGAGAGATTAAGCAAATGATTAAGATAATTTCAAATATTACGATTACCGAACCGATTAGGTGGGCTTTAGATAGGCTACAAGCGGAACTTAAAGAGAAGGAGCTTTCCTTCGAATTTGACCTAAAACTTATGAATGATGACGGCATAGAAGCTCAAGGGTATGAACGAAAGCTGCATAACGGTTCGGTACTTATAAAAGCCGGTGACGATGCTGGTTTTATGTACGGCATACTGGACCTTAGCCGGGATATTATACATAAAAAAGGCCTTATAAATTTGCAGGACCTTAAGGTTACACCCTATATTAAAATGCGGGGTATTAAATTTAATATCCCGCTTGATGCAAGGACACCAAGTTATTCCGATGCATCCGATTCTGCATTTTATAATATTGAAAATATGTGGGATTTCGGTTTTTGGACCGAATTCCTGGACAGAATGGCCATGGACAGATATAATGTTTTGTCTTTATGGTCTTTATCCCCATTTCCTTCCCTTGTACGGACCAAAAAATACCCAAAAGTGGCCCTTGACGATGTCAAAGTATCCCTAAGGCCAATAAAGACGGATCTTGCGGGGCTTCGTATGTATGATGACGATATGGAAGAAAGCTTAGTTACCGTAAAGAAAATGTCCATTGAAGAAAAAATAGAATTCTGGAAATCCGTTATGGAATATGCCCATAACCGTTGTATTAAGATATTTTTATTTACATGGAATCTCTTCGTTTACGGAACAGAAAACAATCCTTACGGAATAACCTGTGATATGGACAATCCTGTGACAAAAGATTATATATACCATTCCGTGTACGATCTTATGGATACATATCCTCTGCTTTCCGGTATCGGGGTAACCGCCGGAGAAAATATGAAAAGGGATGAAAGGGATATAAAATTCCTTGCGGATACTTACGGCAAAGCGGTCAGGGATTATATAGCCGATCATCCGGACAGAGAGTTCAGATTCATCCACAGGCTGCATTATGCGGGATATGAACATATCGTAACCGAATTTAATGATTTTCCGTGCAATTTTGAAATCAGTTTTAAATATTCCCAGGCCCATATGTATTCCAGCATCAGGCCGGCTTTTATCGATGATTTTCTAAAAATCAGAAGGAATAATCATAAACTCTGGCTGACAGTCAGAAACGATGACTTTTATATGTACCGATGGGGTAATCCCGAATTTGCAAGAGAGTACCTTAAAAACATGCCGGTTGATATAATGACGGGATTTTATATGGGAGCGGACGGATTTACCTGGGGCAGGGACTATTTGGACTTAAGAGATACTTCTAATCCTCTGTTTATAGCCAAGATGTGGTATATGATACGCATTTGGGGTCTTCTTTCATATCGTATTGATCTTGCGGACGGGTATTTTACGGATGAATTAAGCAGTCACTTTAATATAAGTAACATCGAAGCTAAAGAGCTGTACGGGACATGGAAGGAAGCCTCTGAAATTGTGCCCGAATTAAACAGGGTCCATTGGCATGATTTTGATTTTCAGTGGTATCCGGAAGGATCATGTATGTATGATTTTGAAAAGGACAAACTAATCTTTGCGGATATCAATGAGTTTATAAATTGCCCCGTAATGCCCGGAGAAAATATACATAGTGTAAATGAGTACTGCCGGTTAATTGCTGAAGGCAAGACGACTGAAAAAATATCCCCCCTTTCTGTCGCTGACAATATTTATAATCATGCCGAAAAT
>Ga0207866_1000870_pt1 | contig 35887 bp, 29 predicted proteins | sample HigsolmetaAR203D_FD_184835 | JGI IMG/M metagenome (GOLD analysis project Ga0207866, IMG submission 184835) | Ionic liquid and high solid enriched microbial communities from the Joint BioEnergy Institute, USA - AR20-3-D (SPAdes) (version 2) ...
TGGCTGCAGGAATGTTCAACTCTTCCGCAATGTCGTTGACGGATTTTGTTTGTTCCTGAATGTACTTTACGGCTTGCTTCTTGAATTCTTCGCTGTAGCGTTGCTTGGTTTCACCCATGGTGAACACCCCCAATTAGGTATAGGTTCATTATCCGTTAATCCATCGGAGGGTGTCCACTTTTTATTCTAGAAGCAAAATGCTTCTCTCGATAGCCGGGTCAGGCCCATCCGCCCGCTGAGAGAAGCAAAATGCTTCTCTCGATAGCCGGGTCGGGCCCATCCGCCCGCTGAGAGAAGCAAAATGCTTCTCTCGATAGCCGGGTCGGGCCCATCCGCCCGCTGAGAGAAGCAAAATGCTTCTCTCGGTCTCGGCATCCCCTTTTCGCAAAGATAAAGCCGTCCCTTGCGCATTTTCACTGACGCAAGTAGACGGCTTTTGTGGCTGTGTCGAAAGCCCACGGGCCACGCGTGGCAGCCTCGCGCACGCATGCATGTCACGCAGACATGTCTCGCAGGCGTATCATGTAGGCATGTCACGTATGCATCTTACGCGCGCATCTTACGCGCGCATCTCACGCTTGCATCCAGTTCTTGCTTCTCACGTATGCTCGCGCATACTTCTCGCCCGCACGTTCATCTCATGAATGCACTTGTGAATGCATCCCAATGTATGTATCCCGTGAACGCATCTGGCGCACGCTTCTCTCGCGAGCAGCCCAAGCAGGCATTCCAAGAAGCTGACTGCTGACTGCTCGGCAATCAAGCAGGACGAACGCTCAAAACCGGGCGCTTGCCCGCTTACTCCAATGTAAACCCGCGGTCGTGCAAAAACTGACGCATGTGCAGGCGCCCGGGCTGCCTCATTTTCGCTTCCATCTCCTGGGTCCAGGTGGCGTCGCGTTTTCCTCCGGTTCGCTCCAGATAGTACCGGCGCATCGTCTCGTCGTATTCTGCCAGCGCCTCGGCAACCCCTTCATCCGAGTACTCGTTCTCGTGATACACCGCAGCGCGGGGCTGCCTCGGCTTGATGCCCGGCTGATGATCCGGCACGCCAACGCACATTCCGAACACCGGATACATCAGGCGCGGCAGCTTCAGCAGATCGCTCACTTCCCGCGGACGGTTGCGGATCCCCCCAATGTACACAATGCCCAGCCCCATCGATTCCGCCGCAATCGCCGCGTTTTGCGCCGCCAGCGCGGTGTCAACGGTCGCCACCAGCAAATGTTCAACGGTTCCCGGCACGTTCACGTTTCCGCCCCGCATCTCGCAGGCCAGCTGAATACGGCTCAGATCGGCGCACCAGACCAGAAAAATCGCGCTATCCCGGACAAATTCATTTCTTGAATATTCCGCCAGGAGCGCCTTTTTATCGGGATCGGTCACCCCGATGACGCTGTAGGCCTGCATATTGCTGGAGGTAGATGCCATCTGGGCGGCATCCAGAATATGGGACAACTGCTCGTCGGTGACAGGCACATCCTTGAATTTTCGGATGGATCGGTGGTTTTTCAACAGTCGGATGGTGTCGTTCATGGTTCATCCCTCGCTTCAAATTCTCGGTTGTGGAACTCCCGGGAACCCGTTTTGCCCGAACTGGCAAAAACACCCGTTTGCCTATGCTACCAGTTTATCACCATCCGCAAATCCAGTCACATCCCCATTTCCGGAAAAGTGCCAACAGCCCGGCGAGATTGCGGGCATCTTCAAGGCGGCATGCTTACGGTTCCACGATTTCCCCTTTGAAAGCCGCTTCATAAATCCGTCTGATGTCCGACTCGCCCAAAGGCAGCGGGCTGCGCGCCAGCAGCCTTTTTTGCTGCACCGCATCCTGCGTCAGAATGTCCAGCGCGGATTCGGGCACCGAGTATTGTCCAAGGGTCGCCGGGATGCCGACATTCCGGACAAGCTCTGTCAATCGCGCGATGCATGCCCGGGAAGCCAGCTCGACATCTTCGGCCGAACCACGCGAACTGTTCGAACCTTGCGTGCCTGAACCGTCAAAGCCGATTGAACCGCCGCGGCCGCCTTCCCCGCCAAGCGCCCGCAGCAAATCCGCGAGACGTTCCCGGCAGCTGCCGCGAATATAGCCCATCACATAGGGCAGCAGCACGGCGTTGGATTCGCCGTGGGACATGTGATACCGCCCGCCCAACGGATACGCCAGCGCATGCACCCCGGCCACGCCTGCATTGGAAAACGCCAGCCCCGCCAGATAGCTGCCGTAGCTCATGTGTTCCCGGGCCTGGCGGTTGCTTCCGTCCCGCACGGCGGTCTCCAGCGACCCGGCGATCAGCCGCACGGCGTGCAGCGCAAGGGCATCCGACACCGGGCTGGCATTGACCGACACATAGGCTTCCACCGCATGGGTGAGCGCGTCAATGCCGGTGGCCGCCGTGACCCTTGGCGGAACGGTGACCGTCAGTTCCGGATCGACAATGGCCACATCCGCCACCAGCGCCGGATGGGTCACCACATCCTTGGTCGTTTCCAGCGCCAGAACGGATATGTCCGTCACCTCCGACCCCGTGCCCGATGTGGTCGGAATGAGGATTTTCGGCAATCCGCGCTTTTCAATCGTTCGGGTGCCCGTCAGATTGAGATAATCGGCCGCCTTCCCGCCGTGGGCGGCCAGAACGGCGGCCAGCTTCGCCAGATCCAGGGCGCTCCCCCCGCCCAGGCCGACGATCAGGTCAAACCCTCCGCCCCGCGCAAACGAAACCAGCTTTTCACCGGACTCCAGAGGAGGTTCCGGCACCACATCCGTATACAATTCCACATGAAAACCCGCATCCTTGAGCGGCACCGTCACCCTGTCCGTCAAACCGATCCGCGCAAGAAAAGGATCGGCGACAACGAGAACCCGGGATCCCCGGAGCCGCTTTGCTTCCGGAACGAGATGTTCCAGGGACCCCCAACCGGTATGGCAGAGCGGCGGAAAAGCAATTTTGAATGATGCCATGCGGACTTTCCCTCCTTACAAAAAGCAACGAATGATCGCATGCTCTACCCGGCCAGATGTTGCTGCAGCTGCTCGCGAACGCGGTCCGGGATCGGCTCGGGCTTTTTGCTTGCCGGATCAACATGCACATACGTCGTTTCCGCCTTCACGCACAAGCGCCCTCCCTGGTGAATTTCTTCATACAAGGTCAGGCTGGTGTTTCCGATCTTGCTCACCTGGCACCGAACCTCCACCGGTTCGCCGTAGTAAATTTGCGAAGTAAAATCGATCCTGGTGCTCACCACCAGCAAACTCCACCTGGAAAAATCCGGCTCCGGCATAAAAAGGCGGAACAGTTCGTTCCTGCCCGCCTCCAGCCAAACCGGCACCGTCGTGTTGTTGATGTGGCCGACGCCATCCGTTTCCGATACCCTTGGCTCGATCGTTGTAGTAAACATATATACCCCCTTCCGAATCTCTCATTGCTGCCAATCCACATATCCGGTTGCTGCCGGACAACCTCCTACCAGCGGGACATCGCCGACATTTCCCGCGCCATTTGCACCAGATTCCGCACCACAAGGCCGAACCGCGCAAACCGCTCGTCCTTTGTCTGCCCCTTTTTCCAGCGGTAGTAAATCTGCTGGCAGATGACCGCCAGCTTGAAATACGCGAACGTGATGTAATAGGGCATGGCGGAAATGTCGCGGCCGCTTTTTTGCGCGTACCTCTCCATGAATTCCCTGCGGGTCAAAAAGCCGTCCATCACCGTCACCGGCGGCTTCTCAAAGGCCGTAAGCAGCAGCTCCGGATCATCCCCCTGCACCCAGTAGCTCATCGCCGCCCCCAGATCGGCCAGCGGGTCCCCCACCGTGCTCATCTCCCAGTCAAACAGCCCCGTCACGCGGGAAAAATCGGGAGCGAACATGGCGTTGTTCAGCTTGAAATCGTAATGGATGATCGCCGCCTCGCGGCTTTCCGGCACGCGGTCGAGCAGCCATTTTTTCAACGGTTCCACCTCGGGCAGGTCATCGGTTTTGGACCGCTCATAGCGGTCGATCCATCCCTCCGCCTGCCGCGCCATGAATCCTTCCGGATGGCTGATCGCCGCCAGCTCCGTCCCCGCGTACTCCACCCGGTGCAGGTCCGCCAGCGTATCCGCCATCCGCTCCGAAATTTCCCGGCAAAGTTCCCGGGTCGGCTGAAGCCCTTCGGGGAAATCCGTATCCAGCACAATCCCTTCCTTGCGTTCCATAAGCAAAAAAGGGCTGCCGACAACGCTCGTGTCGTCGCTGTACAGATATGGTCTGGGAGCGGCCGGAAACAGGGGCGAAACCGAGCCCAGCACGATGTATTCGCGGCGCATGTCGTGCGCCTTCGGCGCAACAGGACCGTGCGGCGGACGGCGCAGCACCGCCTTCCAGGCGCCTTTGCCCAACTCGTAGGTCAAATTGGAGTGACCGAGCGCAAATTGCCGGACGGTCAGCTCCCCGTCTTCCGGATATCCCTCCACATGGCGAAGCAAAAACGTGTCAAGTGCGGGGATGTCCAGTTCTTCCCCCTGCCTCACCTGGATCGTATCGCTCATCTTCTCCTCCGCACGCAAAAATATTCGAATATTCAAACAGTTGAGCGGACAACGGACTGTCAGGAATAGTCATACCAGCCTTTTCCCGTTTTTCGGCCCCAATGCCCCTGCTTCACTTTCTCCTCCAGGCTCGGCCAGGGTGCGTATTGGTCCGATCCGGTTTCCACATAAAACTGGTCGTTCACCGCCTTGACGATGTCCAGCCCGGCCAGATCCATCACCTGGAACGGACCAAGGGCGTGGCCCAGGGCTTCCCGGCAGATGAGATCGATGTCGCGAAAATCGGCGACACCGCTTTCGTACAAAAACAGCGCCTCCCTGTGAATCGCCGACAAAATCCGGTTGGCCACAAAGCCGGGGATTTCCTTGCGGATGACGATCCCTTTTTTGCCCATGCGTTCAAGCACGGAGAGCACCGTCCGCACCGCCTGCTCGCTCGTCCGTTCGCTGGCCACCACTTCCACCAGATTCATGACGAGCGGCGGCACAAAAAAATGCATGTTGCACACCAGCTCCGGCCTGCCCGTCGCTTCGGCCAGCCGGGAAGCGACGATGGTGGAGCTGTTGGTGGCGATGATGGCGTGCCCGGGGAGCAGCCGGTCCAGCGCGCGAAACACGTCGCGCTTTGCCTCGAGGTTTTCCGCCACCGCCTCGATGGCCAGGTCCGCATCCTCCGCGGCTGCGGACAGATCCTCTTCGAAGGACAGCCTGGCAAAAGCCTCCTCCCGCCGCTCCTTCGTCAGTTTGCCCTTTCGGACCCGGTCGGCCAGCACCTGCTCCAGCTTCTTCCTGGCCGACTCCAGCGCCTCGGGCCGGGTGTCATGCAGCGATGTGCGAAACCCTCCCAGGGCGCAGGCCATGGCAATCTGATGGCCCATATATCCCGCGCCAACGACGCAGATGCGCCGCACCGGGCATTCGCTCGCGCGCCCGGTCACGTGCCCGCACCCCGCTTCCGGTTGGCGCTGCCCCGGCTCTCGCCGTTTCCGTCACTGCGGCCCGCGGAGCCGCCATCCTCGTTCCGGATGCCGTTCATGATCATGTCCATGAACAGATCCGCCACTTCCCTGGCGCTCAGACGTCCCTTCGGGTTGAACCACTCATAGCTCCAGTTGGTGATCCCGAGCACGGCCAGCGAGATGATGCCGGCCTGCAGATCCCGGCGGAACTCGCCGCTTTCGGCGCCCATTTTCAGCACATGCTCGATGTTGCGCCGGAACTGGTCCCGTTTCGCGATGATGTCCTGCTGCCGCTCGCCGCTCAAATTCCGGAGCTCCCGGTGAAAAATGCGGGCGCTCGGGCCCTGGTTCTCAATATCGCTGATGAGAAAATAGACGATTTCGTACAGCTTCCTTTGCCAGTTCCATTCCTCGTGGGACAGCACTTCCTCCTGCTTGGCCAGGATGGCGTCGATGTACTCCTGGTGGATGTCCGTCAGCAGCTCTTCCTTGCTGGTGTAATAGTAGTAAAAGGTCCCCTTGGTCACCTGCAGCTCGTCCACGATGTCCTGGATGGACGTTTCCATGAAGCCTTTTTCCACGAACAAGCGGATGCTCGTTTGCTTGATCTTCTCCTTCAAACCTTCCGTCTCCTATCCCGTCTGCAATTTTGAAACTTCTCTTCCCTTCACGATCCCGTCTGCAAATTCGAAGCTTCCTCTTCCCTCAGCGCGCGGCGGAGGATCTTGCCCACGCTCGATTTGGGCAGTTCCTTCCGGAACTCGACGATGGTCGGCACCTTGTACGGCGCCAGATTGGCCCGGCAGTGCCGGATGATCTCCTCTTCCGTCGCCTCCTGACCGGGACGCAGCACAACGAAGGCCTTCACCGTTTCCCCTCGATACGCGTCCTTGACCCCGATCACGACCGCTTCCATCACCGCGGGATGCTCGTACAGCACTTCCTCCACATCCCGCGGGTACACGTTGTAGCCGCTCGCGATGATCAGGTCCTTTTTCCGGTCAATGATATAGACATATCCTTCTTCATCCATTTTAGCAATATCTCCCGTATATAACCAGCCGTCCCTCAACGCGCTGGCCGTCTCCTCCGGCATGTTCCAGTAGCCGACCATGACGTTGGGGCCCCTGACGACAAGCTCTCCCACCGTGTTCGGCGGCAGTTCCCGTGTGCCGGTTTCCAGATCGACGATCTTGTAATCGACCGACGGCAGGCCGATGCCGATGCTCCCCGGCTTCCGCTCGGCAAAGTACGGATTGGAATGGGTGACCGGCGACGCCTCCGACAACCCGTACCCTTCGGTGATGATCGATCCGGTTTTCCGCTCGAATTCGCGCAGGAGCTCCACCGGCATCGGCGCGCTGCCGCTGTTGCACAGCTTCAGCCCGTCGAACAGCCCCGGTTCCGCATGGTTCAGCAGGGCGATGTACATGGTCGGCACGCCCGGAAAATGGGTCGGCTTCTCCCGCTTGACCGTCTCCAGCAGCTCGTTCACGTCGAAGCGGGGCAGCATGACAATGCATCCGCCCTGATAGACCGGAATCGTCAGGCAGCAGGTCATTCCGTAGACGTGAAACATCGGGATGACCGCCAGATATCTTTCCTTGCCGTACTCGATCTTGTCCTTCGCAAACTCGACGCTCTGCACGGCGTTGGCGACCAGGTTGCGGTGGGTCAGCATGGCGCCCTTGGAGCGCCCCGTCGTTCCTCCGGTGTACTGCAGCACCGCCACGTCCTCGGCGGGCCGGATCTCCACCGGTTCCGGTGCGATGCCCGTGCCGCTCTGCATCCATGCGGTGAAGGTCATGTCCGGCTCCTCCGGCGGCTTGGACTCGCCGCCCAGGCTGCAGGCGATGATCGTTTTGACCGAAGTCTGAGCCTGCACCGCCTTCACTCTCGGATACAGGGCGTCCAGCACGACCGCCGCCACCGCCCCCGAATCCGCCAGGATGTACTGCAGTTCCCGCTCCACGAGCATCGGGTTGATCTGCACGACGATCGCCCCGGCCGTCACAATTCCGAAGTAGGCAATGACGAAGTGCGGGCAGTTCGGCAACACGAGGGCGACCCGATCTCCCTTTCGCACACCCTGCCGCTGCAGCGCCGAGGCAAACACCTTCACCTGGGCTTCAAGCTGGGCGTACGTCCACTTCTGACCATAAAATGACATTGCCGGATTTTCCGGCACCCGGGCGGCCGAATCGAACAAAAACTGCTGCAGCGGATGATCCGGAATGTCAACCTCCGAACGAATTCGGGCCGGGTATTTGGCTTTCCACGGTTGATTTGCGCTCATCGGAAAAACCTCCTCTGACTTCCGAAAAAAGTTGAATGATCCACAGCAGTGGCCTCCCGCTCCTTCCGACCCCTTTTTCTCTCACAAACTTCTTCCTTTTTGGCGCGCCTGTCTCTTCCGGCTGATGGAGGATCACCCCCTCTACTTGATCGAAGAGCCGCCGTCGACCGGCAGCACCTGCCCGGTGATGTAGTCCGAAGCGGCCGACGCCAGAAACACGGCGACCCCCTTCAGATCTTCCTTTCCGCCAAAGCGGCGCAGGGGGCTGGCCTGGAGCAGCTCCTGCTCGCTGCGCCTGATCACCTGATGGGACAGTTTCGTCGGAAAAAATCCCGGGGCAATGGCGTTGACATGCACGTTGTACGGCCCCCATTTCACCGCCAGATCCCGGGTGAGGGAAATGATCCCGCCCTTGCTGGCGCTGTAGCCGACGGCGTCCAGCACATGGGACTCGGTGCCGAGAAGACCCGCCGTGGAGGAAATGTTGATGATTTTGCCCCGCCTTTGCTCCAGCATGACCCTGCCCGCCGCCTGGCACATCAGAAAGGTGCCGGTCAGGTTGGTCGCAAGCACCCGGTTCCAGGCGTCCAGAGGCATATCAAGGGCCGGCGCCGCCCAGGCGGTCCCGCTGTTGTTGACGAGAATATCAATGGAAGAAAAATGCTCCAGAACCGCCTCGACCGTCCGCCGGACGTCCTCCGGATTCGTGACGTCGCAGGCGAGCGCCAGAGTCCGCACGCCCTTTTCCCGCAACCGTTCCGCCGTCTCCCGGCACGCGTCGGCATTGCGGGAACAGACGGCCACATGGGCGCCCGCCTCCGCCAGTCCTTCGGCGATCTGCTCGCCCAGACCCCGGCCGCCTCCGGTGACGATGGCCGTCTTGCCGCTCAGATCAAACAGCTGATGGACATGCATGGTCCCACCCCAATCTGTTCAAGTCCGCCATTTTTTCAGCTCCCATCGGGCCAGCTGCGCCAGGTGCACCTCGTCCGGCCCGTCCGCCAGCCTCAAGGACCGCGCCGCGGCCCAATGGGACGCCAGCACCGTGTCCGGGCCGACCCCCATCGCGCCAAACAGCTGGATGGCGCGGTCGATGACCCGCTGCGCCATGTTCGGCGCCACCACCTTGATCATCGCGATCTCGGCCTTGGCCGCCTTGTTGCCGACACGATCCATCATCCAGGCCGCCTTCAGCGTGAGCAGCCGCGCCTGCTCAATCTCGATCCGCGACCGGGCGATCCAGTCCTGCACAACGCCCTGGTCGGCCAGCGTTTTGCCAAAGGCGGTGCGTTCGTGGGCCCGCTTGCACATTTCCTCCAGCGCCCGCTCGGCGGAACCGATCAGCCGCATGCAGTGGTGGATCCGCCCCGGCCCGAGCCGCCCCTGGGCGATGGCAAATCCCTTCCCCTCGCCCCAGATGATGTTTTCCGCCGGCACCCGCACGTTCACAAACTCGACCTCCGCGTGGCCGTGCGGCGCGTGATCAAAGCCGAACACCGGCAGGGGGCGCACAATGCGCACTCCCTCGGCGTCCATCGGCACGAGGATCATCGACTGCTGCTCGTGGATCGGGGCGTCGGGATTCGTCTTGCCCATGAAAATCGCCACCTTGCAGCGCGGATCCATCGCCCCGGAGGACCACCACTTCCGGCCGTTGATCACATATTCGTCCCCTTCGCGGCGGATCGTCGCCCGGATGTTGGTCGCGTCGGAGGAGGCGACATCCGGCTCCGTCATCGCGAAGCAGGAGCGGATTTCCCCTTCCAGGAGCGGCTTCAGCCACCGCTCCTTCTGATCCGGTGAGCCGTATCGGACGAGCACCTCCATGTTGCCCGTGTCGGGGGCGCTGCAGTTGAACACCTCCGGCCCGATCTCGCTCCTGCCCATCACCTCGCAAATATGCGCGTATTCAAAATTGGAAAGACCCGCGCCATACTCGCTGTCCGGCAAAAACAGGTTCCACAGCCCTTCCTTTTTGGCCCTCGCCTTCAGCTCCTCGATGATCGGCGGGATATAGCCCCAGCGGTCTGGTTGCGCTTTCAACTGCTGCTCGTAAACGGCCTCCGCCGGATACACATACTCCCGCATGAACTCCTCGACCCGGCGGCGCAGCTTCTCCGCCCTCTCGGAAAGCTCAAACACCATAACCCCCCACTCCCATACTAACCGGTTGGTATGTTCTATCACCTAAATATTACCATGAACAGAAAAAAAACCGCAACCATTTTTTATGGCGCGGTTTTGTTGCGCGGCTTCGCAGGCGCGGTTTTGTTGGCGCTCCGGCATCACTCCGTCTTTGCGGGGCCCGCCGATGCGGTCCGGGGCCGGATCCATTTTCCAAGGGCAAAAAACATGAACAGGCTGAACAGCATCGGAAACGTGAGCAGCAGCATCATCGTTTCATAGCCGAAATGCCGGGAAAACATCCCCGCCATGGAACTGCCCAGCAGGATGCTCAGATCGAGCCCGGTGAAATGGGTGCTGACCGCGGCGCCCCGGCGGCTGGCCGGAACGCTCGTCACCGCCATCGTCTGCAGCGCGGTCTGGGCGAGTCCAAAGCCGAGGCCGAACACGACGGCGATCATCAGGAACTGCGCCAGCGTATTCGCCAGGTAAAGCAGGAACACCGACAGGGCGGACACGAACAGTCCCGGCACAATGACGATGGAAGCTCCCCTGCGGTCCGCAACCTTGCCTCCAAAGGTGCGGGAAAACACAAGAGCGCAGGCGTAAACCGTAAAATACAGTCCGATATTGGCCACTCCCTTGGATTCCGCATAAAGCGCCAGAAAGGAGGAAACGGCGTTATAGGAGGCGCCCGCAAACAGAACCGTGATGGCCGGACGCAGGGCGTTCCGTTCAAACATGTTGGACCAGGTCATTTTGTTCGCCAGATTGGCCGCGGCCATCTGCCGGAACGCGTCCTTCTGCTCCGGCGAGTAGCGAAGGAGGAGTCCGAGCGCGACTCCCATGAGCGCCGCCGAAGCCGAGGTGAAAAACACGGCCGCAAATCCGAAATGTTCCACCAGATAAATGCCGAGCGCAGGGGCCATCGCCATGCCGATCACGGTGCAGAAGCTGAAATAGCCGACACCTTCGCCCATGCGGTGTTTCGGGATGAAGTCGGTCGCGATCGTGTTGGCCGCCGAGGTGGTGATCCCGATGCCGATGCCGTGAATGAGGCGCATGACCATGAGCAGGTACATGTTTTCGATAAAGTAATAGCTGCCGATGGCGATGAAGGAGATGAACGCCCCCGCCACGTAGATCATTTTTCGGTCGCTCGTGTCCAGCTTCCGGCCGAGCACCGGACGGGAGAGAATGGCGGTGACCGTGAAGACGCCGGTCAGGAAGCCGACGATGTCCTGGGTGAACCCGAGATCCCGCACATAGATCGGAAACGTGGGGAGGAGCGTCATATAGCTGATGATGATGCCAAAATAGGCGAAAAAGATGCTGACGAAGTTGCGGTTCCAGATTTTTTCGCTCATGCTGCCGGTTCTCCTTTGGCCGTTTCATGCAGGAAGCGCCTGTCCATCCTGCCCAGCAGGAGGAACACGGCAATGCTGAGCAGGACGGGAATGGCCGTCAGCAGGTACATGACGTCGTACCCGAAATGCTTGGCCATGAAGCCTCCTGTGGTGGAGCCGACGATGATGCACAGATCGAGTCCCGTGTAAAATGTGCTGACCGCTGCTCCCCGGCGGTTCGGCTCGCAGCGCGCGACGGACATCGCCTGCAGGTTGCTCTGGGCCGCGCCGTAGCCGATCCCGTAGATGGCCGCGGAAATGAGGAAGATCCAGAGGGCGTCGGCAAAGTAGAGCAGAACGAGCGACGCCGCTGTGAGGACGATGCCCGGGATGATGACATGGGTGTACCCGTACCTGTCTCCAAACTTGCCGGCCATCGGACGGGAGACAAACAGCGCGACGGCATAGACGGTAAAGTACAGTCCGATGTTGCCCACCTGCCTGCTCTCCGCGTACAGCGCCAGGAAAAAGCTGATGGCGTTGAAGGAAAGGCCGCACATGAACATGGTGACCGCCGGGCGGATGGCGGTTTTTTCAAACATGTTCCGCCACTCCAGCTTCGGCCTGGCTTCCGCCTTGGACAACAGCGCCCGTTTCCGTTCGGGGCTGTAGCGGACCAGATATCCGAACAAAAAGCCGACGGCTCCGAGTAACGCGGAGGCGTAGAACAGGGCGGCGTACCCGCCGTATTCCAGCAGGGCCAGGCCGACGGCGGGCGAGATGGCCATCGCAAACACCACGCTCAGGCTGAAGTAGCCGACGCCTTCGCCCATGCGATTCTTCGGGATGAAATCGGTTGCAATCGTGTTGGCAGCCGATGTCGTGATGCCGATGCCGATGCCGTGAATGAGGCGAATGAGAATCAAGACGTAGATGTTGCTGAACAAATAGTACAGCACAATACTCACGACCGAAATGGCCTGCCCCGTGAGGTACAGGTTGCGGCGGTCGCTCGTGTCCAGCCTGTGCCCGACAAAGGGGCGCGACAGAATGGCGGTGACGGTGAACATGCCGGCCACGATCCCGATGATGTCCTGGGCAAATCCGAGATCTTCGATGTAGATCGGAAAGGTGGGAGAGAGCATCAGGTAGCTGTGGACGACAAAAAAGTTAGCCAGCAAAATAAACATGAAGTTTTTGTTCCAGATTGTGTCAGGCTGGTGCGTGCCTTGTGCGGGATGGTCGACCATATAGCTCGCGGGACTCCTTCATTCCGATTTGCGAATTCGGTTTGCGATTTATTATCATTTCTAACTATTATAATCCGTATTTCCCGATCCCGCCAATAGTTTTTGCATGCCCGCCAATGGACGTCCGGTCAGTAGACTGCAATCGGACCGTGCGGACCCTCGATGATGTCGATCTTCGTCTCAAAAATATCCGACAACAGCTCGGGCTTCATGATCTCCTCCACCGTGCCGAAGGCGGCGATCTGGCCGTTCTTCATCGCGCAGATGCGATCGGCGTACTTGGCCGCGAAGTTGATGTCGTGCAGGACGATGACGAAGGTTTTGCCAAACTCGCGGGCCGCCTGCTTCAGGTGCTCCATCATCTGCACGCTCCGGGCGATGTCCAGGTTGTTCAGGGGCTCGTCGAGCAGCACGTATTCGGTTTCCTGGCACAGCACCATGGCCACATAGGCCCTCTGCCGCTGCCCTCCGGACAGCTCATCCAGAAACCGGTGCTCGAGATCGGTCAGTTCCAGAAAATCGATATATTTTGAAATGATGCGCTCGTCTTCCTTCGTCAATCGGCCCTTGGAATAGGGGAACCTGCCGAATCCGGCCAGCTGCCGGACGGTCAGACGGGTGACGAAATGGTTTTCCTGCCGGAGGATCGTCAGGATTTTGGCCAGATCCGCCGACTTCGTCGACGAGACGTCCAGGTTGGCGACGGTGATCTGCCCCTCGTCCATGTTCAGCAGCCGGCCGATCATGAGCAGCGTCGTCGATTTTCCGGCGCCGTTGGGGCCGATCAGGGCGGTGATGCCCGCCTTCGGGATTTCGATGTTGAGCGGTCCGATCTTGACCTCTTCTCCGTACCATTTTCTTGCGTTCCGAATTTTGATCATAGCGACCTCTTCCTTAGGATAACGATGAGAAATATGAGTCCGCCAAACAGTTCAATGACGACGGATACGACCGTTTGCGAGTTCAGGATATGGTACAGCACAAAATACGCGGTTGTCAAAATGGCAAACCCGATGGCGAAAGCCATGGAAAACAGGTATTTGTGGTCAAAGGTGGGCGCCGCCTGGTAGCTCAGCATGGCCACCAGAAAACCAAAGAACGTGAGCGGCCCGATCAGCGACGTCGTGACGGCCATCAGCACGGCGATCATGACGAGTATGAGAATGAGGTTTCTTTGGTAATGCACCCCGAACGTGGTGGCGACATCCTTGCCCAGGGACAGGATGTTCAGCCTCCTGGACAGCAGGTACATGCCCAGGGTGGTGACAATGACGATCGGGATGACGAGCGGAAAATATTCGGCATCCGCATTGGTGACGGAGCCTATCAGCCTCGACTGCAGCAGGTCGAATTCGGACGGCGCCAGCATCCGCCGCATAAAACCGGACAGCGAATTGAGGCCCGTACCGATGATGATGCCGACAAGGAGCATCAGGTGCAGATTGCCGTACTTTCCGGAAAGCAGCCAGCCGAACAGGATCAGGCTCAGGACGATCATGAGCGCGACCTGGAGAAAAAAGGCCGACGAGCCGCTGAAGCTGACGAGCGCGGTGGCGCCGAGGAAAAACATGATGCCCGTCTGGATGAAGGAATACAGCGCCTCGTAGCCGAGAAGCGACGGGGTGATGATCCGGTTGCCTGTGACCGACTGGAACGCGACGGTCGCGACGCTGTGGCACAGCGCGGCGATGAACATGGCGATGATGGCCACCATTCTTCTCTGCACGACAGGAATAAAAGATGGCGAGTCCACGGGCACGGGATTGTTGTACAGCAGCAGTCCGAGTGCGGCGGCCAGTCCCAGGCCAAGCAGGGTCGTCAGCAGGATCCAGTACCGCACCTGATCCTTCCGGGAACGGAATGCGCTGGTCGATCTCGTCCGAAGGCCGGGATCCGCGGCGTTTGTCGGGATGGTTGGGGAGTCCGTTGTGCTCATCGCAGCCTCCTGCTCTTGCGTTGTCTCAGCAGAATGAGAATGAAGACGACCGCCCCCAGGGTACCGAGGATCGTCGAGACGGGCACCTCGAAGGGCATGTTCACGACGCGCGCGATGATGTCGCACAGGGTGATGGTCCCCATTCCGAGCAGGCACACCCACGGAAGATTGCTTTTCAGGTCGTCTCCGCGGGTCATGGAGATGATGTTGGGGACGATCAGCCCGAGAAACGGAATGTTGCCGATGACAGCGGCTACAATTCCGACGGTGACGGCAATGAGCGCGTTAGCCAGCAGAATGATCCGGTTGTAGTTCACGCCGAGGGTGGTGGCCACGTCTTCACCCAGTCCGGCCAGCATGAGACGGTTGGAGTACAGAAAAACAATGAGGGTCACGATGACGATCACCCACAAAAACTCATACCTGCCCGACTGGACGGGAGCGAAGGAGCCGATGAACCAGTTTTCCACCACCTGGGACATCCGGAAAAAGAGCGCCATGAAGGTGGAAAAGGCGGAGATGACGGCGCCCAGCATGAGCCCGATGATCGGCACGATGAGCGAGGAGCGCAACCGGACCCGCCTCAGAAACAGGAAAAAGATCATCGTTCCGACAAACGAAAACACGATGGCGCCGGTCATGCGCGTCACCAGGGTGGGATTGGGAATGAGCAGATAAACCGCCAGCAGCCCCAGGCCGGCCCACTCCGTGGTGCCGATCGTGGTCGGCTCCACCATCTTGTTTTGCGTGACCAGGTGCATGATCAGCCCGGTCATCGCCATGGCCGCTCCGGTGAGCATGAGGGCGATCGTTCTCGGCACGCGGGTGATGAAGAACATGTCCCGCCCGTCCTCCTGCCCCCAGATGTCGTACACGCCTGTAAAAAGCGAAATGACGCCGAGGATGGCCACGGCGAGGATGGCGAGGACGAATGGAACCGTCCAAAGTTTCTTCTTCTGTTGAGAAAGCTGAGGTTGAGAATCGCTCTCAACCTCAGCGGAAACATTTCTTGTCACCATGCATTCCCCTTCAGGCTGGCAGTTCATGCGGCGTCTGGCCAGCGATTTACTTCTTCATCGCCTTGGCGATTTCCTCGAAGATTTCAATAAATGTCTGGATCGATTCGTTCGTGTAGGTGTCAGCCGGCGCGTAGACAATGCCGCCGTTCTTGATCGCCTTCGTATTTTTCAGCGCGGGCGAATTCTCGATGACATCTTTGGCCGGGACGCTGTCCGCAGTGGCGAGGGAGGCGTCGCGGTCCAGAACCATCAGCCAGTCCGGATTGCTCTGGGCGATTGCTTCGACGGAAATCTCGTCGCCCTGATGGTCGGTTGTAGTATTGTCAATTTCCAGCGGAGATACCCAACCGAAGATGTCGTACAGCGGCCCCCAGACGCGTCCGTTGCGCGGAGCGGAGTAGCCGATGTTGCCGCCGGAGACGATGACGCTGATGACGGTATCGGTTCCGTTGTATGCGGCTTTCGCATCTTCCAGGGCCTTGTCAAATTGCGCGATCAGCTCGTCGGCCTCGGCGTTCTTGTCGAAGATCTGGCCGAGCACCCGGGTCGTATCCTTGAAGCCGTTCACCAGGTTCTGGCCGGCGGAGCCGTCTTCCGCCGACACGTCAAAATTCAGGTCGATGACGGCGGCTTGCGGGACGAGTTTCTTGATGTCTTCATAATACCTTGCGAAGCGTTGGCCGACAATGACCAATTCGGGATTGACCGCGGCAATGACTTCCAGGTTCGGCTCCGTATGGTTGCCGACGTTCAGCACGGATTCATCTTTCACATAGACGGAGTCGGCCGGCATGACGTTCTTCGGAACAGCCGCAAGCTTGATTCCCCAGCTTTCCAGCGTTTCAAAGGTCCGGTTGTCCAGCGCGACGACGTTCTTCGGGTTGACCGGGACCGTCACGGTGCCGTGTACATCGGTCACTTCCACCGTATCCGGCTTGCCTGCTTCGCCCGAAGCGTTTCCGCCGTCATTGGTGTTCGATCCGGAACCGCCGGAACCGGAACCTGCGGCGTTCGTGGAGCCGCTGCCGCCGGAACCGGAACCGCATGCGGCCAGCGCAATGGCGAGAAAAGCAATCAATAATGTCCACAAGACCTTTTTCATCCTGAAGCCCTCTCCTCTACAGTCTTTTATTTGGAATGATTCTAAGTAATTGATAATGATTCTCATTACCTGTTGGCGATTATCATTATATCTTCCTGCCTACTGCCGATCAATAATGACGTACCGGATTCCGGAACAGATATGTCTTTTTTGTGACAAATCCAACCTGAAGTGTATATTTACGCTGCATTCGGTCACTTTTTGCCGGGATTGGACAAGTGTATTGCAAATATACATCATTTCAGCCCATTGATCCGGCACCTGGGCTCCAGGAAATGCAAAGATGCACTGTCTCTAACAAACAAAAACGCCGGCATGGGTTGTGATCCCCATGCCGGCTGATTTCCGAGCCGGATGCGTCATTCGGCTGTACTTAACAGGCAAGCAATCGTCAGGCATACAATCGGCCGCATTGCGCAGGCGATGGATTACACCTTGATGCAGGCGACGCCGTGATCCTTGTCCTTGTACACCAGTTCCGGATCGATCTCGGTGCACTCCTTCGTCGCCAGCGGGCAACGGTTGGAGAAGGCGCAGCCCTTCGGCTTGTTCAGAAGGCTCGGCACCTCGCCCTTGATGACGATGCGCTCCCGCTGCTCTTCCACAAACGGGTCGGCGATCGGCACGGCCGCCAGAAGCGCCTGGGTGTACGGATGGAGCGGGTTGTCGTACAGCGACTTCCAGTCGGCGATCTCGACGACCTTGCCGAGATACATAACCGCCACCCGGTCGCTGATATGCCGCACGACGGACAGGTCGTGGGCGATGAACAGGTAGGTCAGTCCGAGCTTGACCTGCAGCTCCTCCAGCAGGTTGATGATCTGCGCCTGGATGGAAACGTCCAGCGCGGAGATCGCCTCGTCGCAAACGATGAGCGACGGGTTGCTGGCGAGGGCGCGGGCAATCCCGATCCGCTGTCTCTGACCGCCGCTGAACTCGTGGGGCATGCGGGTTTTGACGATCGGATCGAGGCCGACGAGGCGGAACAGTTCATCCAATCTCGCCTCATATTCTTCGCGGTTCTTGACCAGCTTATGCACCTTGAGCGGTTCGCCGACGATGTTTCCAGCCGACTGCCGCGGGTCAAGGGAGCTGAAGGGATCCTGGAAGATGAGCGAAATGTCCTTGCGCAGCGGGCGAAGCTGCCTTTTGTTCATGTGCGTAATATCCTTGCCCCTGAAAATGATCTGCCCGTCCGTCGGCTCATACATGCGCAGAACGCTGCGCGCCACCGTCGTCTTGCCGCAGCCGCTCTCGCCGACAAGGCCGAGGGTTTCGCCCTTCTTGATATCGAAGCTGACATTGTCCACAGCCTTGATTTCCGCCACCTTGCGCTGGAGCAGGCCTTTGGTGACCGGGAAGTACATCTTCAGGTTTTTGACTTCAAGAATCGTTTCACGCTGCTCGCGCGGCACCTGCTCCGCCGCCTTGATCCGCGCGGTCGCCGCCGAAACCTCCCGTTCCGAATCGGCCACCTCGAGGATGCCCTGTTTCACCGCTTCCGAGACGTCCACGTAGCAAGCCTTCAGATGGCCGGGCGCCACTTCTTCCAGCTCCGGCGCCGGCTTCGTCGCGCATTCCTCCGTGCGGAACGGGCAGCGGTTGTAGAACGCGCAGTTGGTCGGCTTGTTCGCCAGGTTTGGCGGCATGCCGTCGATCGGCACGAGCTTGCGGTCCTTCGGGTCGTCCAGACGCGGTATCGCCTTGAGCAGACCGATCGTGTACGGATGGCGCGGATTGCTGAAAATTTCCTTGGTCGTTCCGGTCTCCACGACGCCACCCGCATACATGACGTAAATGCGGTGCGCGTAGCGGGCAACGATGCCCAGGTTGTGCGTCACCATGACCAGGGACGTGTTGGTTTTCTGCACGACATCGCGCATCATTTCCAGCAGCTGCGCCTGGGTCGTCACGTCCAGCGCCGTCGTTGCCTCGTCGGCAATGAGCAGCTTCGGGTTGCAGGACAGCGCCATCGCGATCATGATCCGCTGGCGCATGCCGCCGCTGAACTGGTGCGGGAAATGGTCGACGCGCGTCTCCGCGTCCGGAATGCCGACCAGTTTGATCAGTTCGATCGCCCGTTCGCGGGCCTGCTGCCGGTTCATCTTCAGATGAAGCATGAGCGATTCGGAGATTTGCTTGCCCACCGTAAGAACGGGGTTCAAAGAGGTCATTGGCTCCTGAAACACGACGCCGATTTTCCCGCCGCGCACGGATCTCATTTTTTCACTGTTCGGCTCGTATTTGAGCAGGTTCTCGCCCTCAAAGATCACTTCCCCGCCGACGATCCTGCCGGGAGGCGTGGGGATCAGCTGCAGGCCGGAGTACTGCGTCACGGATTTGCCGGAACCGCTCTCGCCGACGAAGGCGACGATTTCGCCTTCGTCAATATAATAGGACACGCCGTCAACTGCTTTCACGGTGTTGCCGTCCATGCTGAAATACGTTCGCAAATTTTTGACCTCAAGCAGATGGCCCATCTCGCTACTACCTCCTGTTTCCTTAGGGTCTTGTGTCGCGTTCGTCAATCGCCGCGCAGTCTCGGATCCAATGCATCCCGCAGAGCGTCACCGACAATGTTGAAGGCGAGCACCACGATCATGACGCAAAGCCCCGGTGCGACGGACAACAGCGGATGCGCCAGCAGATAGCGGTATCCGTCGTTGACCATGGCCCCCCAGGCAGCTCCCGGAGGCGCAATGCCCAGACCGAGGAAGCTGAGGCCCGCTTCCGCCAGAATGGCCATGCCGAGATTCATCGTGATCAACACGATCAACGGAGAAATGCTGTTCGGAAATACGTGCACCAGGATGTTGCGCAGGTTGCTGGCGCCGGTCAGTTCACCGGCAATGACGTAGTCCTGCTGCTTGATGGACAGCACCTGGCCTCTCATCAGACGCGCGTAGGTCGGTGTGATCGCGATGCCGAGCGCCAGGATGACGTTGGTAATCCCGCCGCCCATCGCGGCTCCGAGAGCCATCGCCAGAATGATCATCGGAATCGCGATGATCGCGTCCATGATGCGCATGAGGATCGAGTCAATGACGCCGCCAAAGTAACCGGAAATGAGGCCGATCGCCATGCCGAGGGTTCCCCCGAGAAGCACGACGACAATGCCGACCATCAGGGATACCCGCGAGCCGTATATGATTCTGCTCAACACATCCCTGCCGAGCAGGTCCGTACCAAGCAGATGCTCAGAGCTTGGTTTCTGCAAGGAATTCGCCAGATTTTGCGCATAAGGGTCATGAGGTGCCAACACCGGCGCGAAAATGGCCATCAGGATCAGCGCCAGAATCACCAGCAAGCCAACGATGACAACCTTGCGCGCCAGAAACACGCGCAGGAACCGTTTGAAGCTGCTTGAAGGAGGAGGAAGTTCGGTCAATGCCGCCTGCTGCTGGGAAGTTACCGTTGCCTGAGTAGTCATCTGTTCTCACCCTTTCCTCATCTGTAACGAATCCGGGGATCAATGTATCCGTAGGCGATGTCGACGAGCAGGTTGGCCAGCGCGACGGTGGCCGCCACGATCAGCACGACGCTCTGCACAACAACGTAGTCCTGCCCGAAGATCGACTGGACCATGAGTCTCCCCATGCCCGGAATGTTGAACACCTGTTCGATGAACACCGAACCGCCCACCAGAAAGCCCAGCTGCATCCCGAGGAGGGTCACAACCGGAATGAGCGCGTTGCGCAGCGCGTGACCGAGGATGACCCTGCGTTCACTAAGCCCCTTGGAGCGCGCGGTGCGGATATAGTCCTGACGGATGACCTCCAGCATCGCGGAACGGGTCTGACGCGTCAGAGATGCCAGCGCGGTCAGCGACATGAGAATGATCGGCATGACGGATTGCCGGAAGCTTTGCCACGGGTCCTCAAACGGCGATGTGTAGCCCTGCACCGGCAGCCAGCCGAGCTTCAGGGCGAACAGGTACACGCCCAGGATGCCAAGCCAGAACGTCGGAACGGCCATCCCGATATTGGCCGACACCGTGATGAGCGAGTCGATCCAGCTTCCCCGTTTGACCGCTGCGATCACTCCGGCGGGAATTCCGATGATGACGGCCAGAATGAACGCCGAAAAACCAAGATGGAACGTGATGGGGATCCGTTTGGCCACCAGTTCGTTGACATCCTGCTTGTAGGCGATGGAACGTCCCAAATCCCCCTGCAGCACATCGCCCAGCCAGCTCAGGTACTGCACCGGAAGCGGTTTGTCCAGGCCGAGCTCCTTCCTCATCAACTCGATCTGCTCGGGGGTTGCCTCGTCGCCAAGCATGATCCGCACGGGGTCGCCTGGCAGCAAGTGCATGATCATAAATACGATCACAGTGACAAACAACAGGATGACCAATGTCTGCAGCAGCCTGCGTATGAGATATGTGGTCATGTACCAGCACTCCTTTACGATTTTTCTCAGCGAAACCTGGTCGGAATGACGGGCAAATCTATACAGGATGCGAATCCCGGTTCGTGATAAACCGTCTGGATCGCCTTGACGCCTTCCGCATCGCTGCCGGGCGGATTTCCGGTGTTCATGTTGCGGTCGTACAGCGGAAAATTGCTGCTGGAAATCTGGATCCGGATGCGGTGGCCCTTGCGGAACAGGTTGCTCGTGTTGCCCAGATGAATGACATATTCGTAAATTTGTCCGGGGACAACCGGCGAAGGTTCACCGTCCCAATTCCTGTACCGGGCGCGCTGGATGCCTTCGGCCACGTTGTAGCTCCGGCCGTCCGGATACACGTCCGTGAGCTTGGCCGTGAAGTCCGTGTCCACCGCCGTCGTGGAGGCGAACAGGCGAAGCTGGATCGGCCCGGAAACTTCCACATCCTCCTTCAGTTCCTCCGTTGTGTAGCACAGCACATCTTCCCTGCGCTCCACGAAGGACTGCTCCAGCGGTCCCGGCACGATCCCGGCCACCGCGATGACCCTTCCGCCCACCGTCGGCACCGGATCGAGAGGATCGTACACGAACCGGTCGGGTGCTTCCGATCCCGGCTCATCCCTGGACAGGACGCCGTCCCCTCCCGCCGTGTTGGCGCGCCCTCCGCTGTGCAGATAATACCTCTGCCATTCGGTCTCGGGCGGCGGCCAATCGTCCGCCGTTTTCCAGCGGTTCGCCGACATGACGAAATATTTGACCCGCGGAATGTCCGCTTCGATGCCCCGCAGGTATTTGTCAAAAAATGCGATCGTTTGCGCGTGAACTCCGAGGGCGTTGCCGCCGGAGGAGCCGAAGTCGTAATCTCCGAGCCACGACAGCACCCTTCCATGCATCCAGGGACCGACGAGAACATACTGTCCTTCCCGCGCCGCCGGCGAGCCGCCTCTTAAGCGCATCTGCCGGAAATTGCGGAAGGTGGCCCATTCAAACTGGTCAAACCATCCGCCGATATGGAAGGCCGGCACGACGATGTTTTCATAGCGCTTCCGGCGCTCCTGCTCCTTCAGCGGAACCGGGTTGAGCCGAGCATGCCACATTTCGCGAATCGGCTCAAAGCGGGCGAGCGGGATGTCGTTCAATGGCAGCTGCCGGATGACGAGCTGCGGATCGGCCAATGCCTTCTGCAGATACTCCTTCACCTCGGACACATCCGCGCCCTGGCTTTCCAGCTTAGCCACAAGATTGACGGAAGTTTCCGGCAGGGCGCTGGCGGCTGTGTAGAAGGTGACCGCCCCGCTCTCCGGAGGAGGCTGCAGCATGGAATTGATATCCCCGATCCAGGGGGAGATCGCCTTGAGGTGCGGCGGCGCCTCCATCGCCGTGATCCAGGTCATGGCCGCCAGATACGATCCCCCGGCCATTCCCACGTTTCCGTCGCACCACGGCTGAGCAGCGATCCACTCGACCGTGTCGTACCCGTCCGGGCCTTCCACCTCGAACATGCGGTTGCGCTCCCATTCTCCCTCCGAAGCGAACCGCCCGCGGATATCCTGGACGACAATCGCGTAACCCGCCAGCGCCGCGTGGGTAAAGCTGAGCATGTCGCTGTGAATGAAGCGGTTTTTGTCATAGGCGGTGCGAAACAGGATGGCGGGATGCCGGGATGAGTCGTCCGGCCGGAGCACATTGGCCCTCAAAACCGTTCCGTCCCGCATCTCCACCGGCACATCGATGTCCCATTTTACAGAACGATGCATGCAGCACCTCCCTCAAGGTTAGCAAATGAGAACCAACGATTCTATCGCCAATCCATTCCAATGTCGCCCACCGATCAATCGTCCGTTTCATCGATTTGAACGATGATCCTGTCTCCTTCCCACTCGTAACGGCCGTTCAGCCCGGCGATGTCCGTGATCTTCCGCATGTAGGCCATCACTTCTTCCCCTTTGTCGGACCTTCCGACCAGCTCCGGCTGGCCGGTCTTGTTCACCCAGCACGGGATGAAACCGACCTGCTCGACCTTGCCGTCCCGGAACGTGACATCGGCGAAGATCGTGTATTTGGCCTCCGGATGAAACGGATACGTGACATATTCCGGATCCGGCTCAAAGCCGAACATGGCCTTTCGGCGCCTCGCCCAGTCCTCCGGCATCGGACCAGTCGAGAACGCTTTCACCGGGAGAAAAACAAACCCGTTGCACAAGCCGTGGAAGATCGCCTTGCCTCTGTAGACTTCGATCCCCCGCAGGATATGGGCGTGATGCGAAAGGATGAGATCCGCCCCCCCGTCGATCGCCGCATAGGCGATCTGCCGCTCGTACTCCTTCACTTCGGCGGGAGTGTGAACGACGCCCTTGTGCAGCGCGACGATCAGAACATCGCAGTTCGGGCGCAGCGCGGCGATATCCTCCTTCATTCTCTGGAAGGACCGAAATTCCGGGCTCGTGTAAATTTTCGGCTGGCCTCCGGGATTGGCGTGGTCCAGCTCGTAGTGGGTGATGACATCCACGTAGGCGTTGCCCGGCTTGCTGTATCCGGCGTAGGTCTCCTTCGGACCGACGCAGTTGTAGTTCAAAAACCCGAATCGGGTTCCCTTTCGTTCGACAATGAGCGGTCTGCGGGCTTCCTCCAGGTTCATCCCCGCGCCCACATGGGCGATTCCGTGCTCATCGAGCCAGCGAATGGTGTCCTCGATGCCGGCATTGCCCGAGTCGGCCAGGTGATTTCCGGCAAGGGTCAGGACATCAAACCCGGCGTGGATCAGAGGCTGCATACTGGAAGGCGACCGGCCGAGAGCAACCGCGTTTTCATCTCTGTCTGTATACGGGTTCTCCAGCTGACCCACGGTCAGGTCGGCCGCCTTTAACAGTTCCCTGGCGTGGTCGAACAAATAGTCGCAGTCCCGGCCAAGAATGATGTCTCCGACCGCGATCATTCTGATTTCATTGGATCCCATGGCAATCCTCCTTGCTGAAGTATGCCCCCCTTTTTCATCGATCCGGAGCGTGTCCATTGATTCATGGATTCATGGGCAACCTCCGCATCGATGAAAGCCGGAAGCTGCCGGATCGGCGGCGCGGCGCGCAGGATGACGCCGGGCAAACGGCGCCCGGCAGCCGCCCGGGCCCGGCTGCGCCGGGTCCGGACATGCTGTCCACCGCCTGCCCCATGAGGGGTCAAACCCGTCAGCGGCCTTGATAGTTCGGCTTTCTCTTTTCCACGAATGCGGTCATGCCTTCCTTGCGGTCCTCGGTCGCAAAGGTGACGGCAAAGCAGGTCGCCTCGATGTTGAGCGCCGTGTTCAGGTCGGTTTGCGCTCCGGACTGCACCGCGGTCTTCATCATCCGCATGGCCACCGCCGGTTTCTCCGCCAGTTTGCTGGCCCATTCGTTGGCCGTTTCCATCAGCTGCTCCAGCGGCACCACCTTGTTCACAATGCCCGCCGCCAAAGCTTCGTCGGCCTTGATCATGTCGCCGAAATAGAGCAGTTCCTTGGCCTTGGCCTGCCCGATCAGGCGCTGCAGCCGCTGCGTTCCGCCGCCGCCCGGGATGATCGCCAGGTTGATTTCCGGCAGCGCCACCTTCGCGTTTTCGCTGGCGATGCGGAAGTCGCAGCAGAGAGCCAGCTCCAGGCCGCCGCCCAGGGCCAGTCCGTTGATCGCCGCGATGACCGGCTTGCCGATGTTTTCCAGCTTGTCAAAGGCGCGGCGCGAATAGCGGTTCATGTCCTCGATGCCGGCGGCATCCAGGTTGGCCATCTCCGTAATGTCCGCGCCCGCGGCAAACGCCTTCTCGCCTTTGCCGGTGACAATGATCGCGCCGATTTCCGGATTCGCTTCAATGTCCAGCAGCGCGTCATACAGTTCCAGGAACAGCTGTTTGTTCAGCGGATTGACCGGCGGACGGTTCAGGGCGATCGTCGCCACTTTTCCGCTGACCGTGTATTCAATCGTTTGATATGCCATGTATGGTGCATCTCCTTTCCGAAATTGGATCCGTTTGATCTAAAATTTGAAAGCGCTTGCCAGTCGCCGGCGGCGTCCTTGCGCCGCTTTGGCCTTTGCCTGAAATGACGCCGCCCCGCCGCGCTTTACTTGTTGTAGTCGTAGAATCCGGCGCCCGTTTTCTTGCCCAGCCTGCCGGCCCTGATCAGTCTGCGGAGGGTCATCGGCGCGGCGAAACGTTCGCTCTTGTATTCATTGTAGAAATAGTCCATGACGTACAGCCCGATGTCGACACCGGCGTAATCCTGCAGCTCAAACGGTCCCATCGGATAGTTGAGCCCGAGCTTGACCGCCTTGTCGATATCCTCCATGGTGGCGACGCCTTCCTCGTACAGCCGGATCGCCTCGATGAACTGCGGAATCATGATGCGGTTGACGATGAATCCGGGCAGGTCCTTCTTCACCTCGATCGGCTCCTTGCCGAATTCCCGGGCCAGGTCCATCAGCGCCTTGACCGTTTCATCGCTCGTTTTGACCCCGCGCACCACTTCCACCAGCTTCATCACTGGCGGCGGGTTGAAGAAGTGCATGCCCGCCACCCGGTCCGGACGCTTGGTCGCCTCCGCGATTTCGGTGATGGACAGCGACGAGGTGTTGGTGGCCAGAATCGCTTCCGGCGCAAGCAGCTCATCCAGCTGCCTGAAAATGTTTTTCTTGATTTCCATATTTTCCACAACCGCCTCGATCGCCACCGACACATCCTTCAGCTGCGTCAGGTCGGAAGTCGGCTGCAGATTGGACATGATTGCATCCCTGGCGTCGGCGGTTATTTTCTCTCTTTCCACGAGCCGGTTCAGAGAGGCGGCGATCCGGTCCATTCCCTTTTTCACGAACTCGTCACTGATGTCATAAAGTCGGACCTTGAACCCTTTCGAAGCGACCAGCTGGGCAATACCGCTCCCCATCGTGCCCGCTCCGACGACCCCGATGATGCGTTCGCTCATTCGACAGACCTCCTTTTTGTCCTGATACTTCAAGCTTAATAATAACATTATATAGGCAACAATTCAGCAGGAATATATTCACCGTGCACGAAGTTCGCACCCTGTTTTCATACACGATGAAGGAAACCTTCCGGGCAATGGGCTTTCTATTGGTTCGACACGTGGTATTGCCACACTTCCCCGGCCGCCGTTTTTCCTATTTTTCCCATCGTCTCCAGATAGTCCAAAAGTCCGATGATCTCCGACATGACCGGGCCGAACTGCTTGTCCACCTGTTGGGGATATACCATGCGCGCCAGTTCCCAGGCTGTCAGCCGGCGGTCCGCGATCAGCCCGAGGATCCGCTCCGCCTTCGCCCCGATGCGGGACAGCCGCAGGCGGATGAGCGGTTCGGGCGCATCGATGACGCCGCCATGGCCGGCAAAGATGACGCCGGGGCCGACGTCCAACAGTCTGTTGAGAGATTCGGTCTGCTCCAGCAGCGTGCGCCTGCGGTTGCCCTGCGCATCCGGCTCCACAAAGGCGTTGGAGGAAATGTGCCTGAGCAGCACATCGCCGCCAAACAGCCACTTCCGCCGGGAATCCCAGAAGGCGATGTGATCCGGAGAGTGACCCGGCACCTCCAGCACCGTGAGCCCCTCCAACTCATCCCCTTCAGACAGCGGAACGATGTCCGGGATGAGCCGCTGCGAAGCGTTCGTTTCCAGCGCCCTCCGCAGATAGCGCACCTGGCGCTCTCCCGCTTCGCCGCAGCCCATCTCGCGGTACAGCCGCTCGTAAAACCGCACCCTCATCTCCAGAAAGGCCGGATCCCGCTTCATCCGGAGCCAGGCGTCCCGGTGGGCGTATACCCTCACGTCCGGAACCGCCGCCGCGATCCGGTTGACGAGTCCGGTATGATCCGGGTGGCTGTGGGTGAGCAAGATGCGCCGGATCTGTTGCAGGCCGAATCCGTGCGAGCGCATCGTGTCCTGCAGCACCGCAAGGCATTCCTCCGTGTCCACGCCGGCGTCGATCAGCGTGAGATCGCCGTCTCCATGATCCAGCACGTACATGTTGACATCGCCTGCCGGAAGGGACGTCGGACAGACGACCGGATAGACGGTCATCCCGTCCGCCGTCATCGGGCTCCAGCCATCCTTCCCCATGTGTTCTGTCCGCATGATTCGTTGTTTTGCCATCCTTTCGCATGCAATGGTCCGCCTATTCTCCGGACAGGTCAAGACGGTACAGGTCGTACAGCTTGTAGGCCAGCATCAGGTTGAACCTCTGCTCCGCGTCATCGAGATCCCGCTGGAGCAGCTCCCGGATTTTTTCCAGCCTGTACTTCAGGGAACTGCGATGAATGAACAGCCGTTCGCTCGTCTCCTTGATGTTGCCGTTGGTCTGCAGGTACACCCGCAGCGTTTCGAACAGTTCGCCGTGTTTTCCTCCGCCCGGCGCGAGCAGCGGGTCCAGCTGCGTTTTCATGAACAGCCTGGCCGCGCCCGGATCGGCCAGATGGTACAGCACGGCGTAGGAGCCGAGGTCCCGGAAACTGAGATACCCTCTGTCCGGGTAGCGGTTCAGGAGAATGGTCAGCGCTTTTTTGGCCTGGTTATAGCAGGTGAAATAATCCTCGATCGATTTCGCCGTCTCGCTGATCCCGATGCGGATGCGCACGCGGTCGTCCTCCAGCCGCACGGTCCGGGTGATCCGCTCGTAAAACCGGTCCCAGAAGCCCGGGGACATTTTTTCCTCCGGAATCATCGCCAAATAGTTTCCGTCCTTGCGACCGAGCACGACTCCGGGCATCATCCGGTCCACATGGTCGCGGATCCGGTCCCAGCACCGGTTGCGCTTCGTTTCCGCCTCGAACAGATTGATCGTCGCCAGATCCTCTTCCGCCAGCTCGAAGTGGAACATCACCAGCGCATGCGGCTCCAGCAGGTTCCAGTTGAGCAGGTGGGCATACTCCAGGATCTTCGCCCGGTCGGCCACGTTTTCCGTCAGCAGCTGGTTGAAAAAGCTCTCCTTCGCCTGTTCCCGGGCGTCCAGCATCCATTTCTGCTTGATGAACTGCACCGCGAACACATTGAGCGCATGGTTGACGGTCATCCGGAGCACCATGTCCAGGTGCTTGCGGTCCATGCGGATGCCGACATAACCGAGCGATTCCCCCGCGCCCACGACCCGCCACAGGCCGAATTCGGACCGGCCGTCCACGTCCATCCACCATTCGCCGTGCGGAGACCTCATGAGCTCCCTGCGCTGCTCCTTCACCTTTTCCAGCAGGGCGTCGAGCAACGGCTCGTCGCGGGGCAGCACGACGCTGGTCGAGAGGCGGAGGAACCGGTCGAACAGCAGGACGGAGCAATCCAGCATGTTGGACAGGTATTGGGTGATTTCCGAAAAACCTTCCTCCCGGACGGTGATCCTGACCATTTCATGCTGGCGTTCCATGAAATTTTCCAGCCGGGTCTTGTGCTCCTTTTCAATGGCGAACAATCTCGCGTTCTCGATCAGAACGGAGACGTGGGAAGCGAGGAACTGGAGCAGGTCCAGATGATTGGACGTAAAGACGGAGCCGGATTTCGTCACATGAAGGACGCCGATCGTTTTGACATCGACGACGAGGGGGATGGTGATCTCGTCCCCTCCCGTTTTTTCGAGATATGGAAACAGCTGGTTCAGGTCATACGTGTCCTGCAGGTCGATCCGGGGAGGGGCGTACTGGTCTCCGTAGGAAGGAGGCTGGTGGAGCAGGCAGTTTGTTTTTTCATCATACAGGTAAATGTATGCGCTGTCCGCTCCCGTGCCTTCCCCGGCGCGCTGCACGATGCCGCCGACAAGCTGTTCCAGCGGCTCGCCCTCCCGAAAGGCGTTTTCCCTGAGCCAGGTGAGACCGCGCAGCTTCTCCAGATCCGCCTCCTTCTGCCGGGCCAGGGAAATGGCGTTGGCGATATCCCGGCCGTATTCCTGGAACAGCTTTTCCGCGTCGAGCAGGAGCGGCACGAAGCTGCGGAATCCGATCACGCACAGCCCGAGGCAGTCGTTGTCGGCGGTCACGATCGGGATCGTGAACCACGTCTGGAACCGCTCCCGGTCCAGCGCGTTCAGCAGGGCGCACGCGTCCTGTTCGCGAATGATGTCGAAGGTGTACAGCGGCTCCTGAAACAGCCTCGGCAAGCAGGCTTCCCTGGCCAGCGGAAACACGGATTCGAGAATGGCGGCGTCGCCCTTTTTCGATTTGATTTCCAGCAGGCCGTGCTGCAGGAAAACGATCGACATGTAGCTGCACCCGAACCGTTCGATAAAGGAGTCGATCAGATAGGACAGCGTTTCATCCAGAGTGTCGAACTGCACCATCTGCCGCGCGGTGCTGCGCAGGTGGGCGTCAATCATGTCCAGCAGTTCCTGTTTTCTCAGTGTGTCGAGCATGTCCATCCTCCTCTCCTTGTCAGCCTCCGAAAATGCACCCGACTGGGCGGCCGCGCATATAGTGGGCGTGAGCACACCATCGGGAGGGACCATCATGCAGTTTTATTACGGAGACAAAATGCCGCTGCGCATTCTGGACGAGGGCGAATTCTGGAAGCTCCAGGAGGCGGAGCATACCCAGGTCATCCGCGCCCTGGTGCCCAATCTGGAACCCCGGTTCACGCAGGCGCTGCAGGAATGGGAACAGGCGCTGTCGCGTACCCAGGGAACGTTTGTGCAGTACATCGAAACCTGGGTCCGCATGGGCCAGTTTACAACCCCGCAGTTTTACCAGCAGGTGCTGCAGCTGGTGCAGTTTGCGCTCCAGCAAAGCCTTGCTTTCATCGGGCTGTTGAATCAGCTGGCTGAGGAAAGCGAACCGATCCGGAGCAATCCGACCGCCATCACCGTGCTGAACCACATCCGGCGGGAATCGGAATATTTCATCGGCATCGCCAACGCATTGTTATATGGGACCAATTGACAAAGGGGGCGCCAGACCGCCCCTTTTGTCATTTCTCTTTGTTATTTTTTTCAAATCGCTCCCGCTTCCCTCAACCGCCGCCGCTCTTCCTCCGGCAGGCCGAGCAGCTCGGCCAGGACCCGCTCCGTATGCTCGCCCAGGGCAGGCGCCGGACCGACCGCGACCCGCGAATCGGACAACTGCAGCGGATTGCCGGGCATGACGATGCGTCCGAGCTCGGGATGGTCCACCTCCGCCATCATTCCGCAGCGGCGCAAATACTCGTCGTTCGTGATGTCCATCGTGTCCATGACGGCGCCCGCCGGCACCCCCGCGTCGATCAGCTCCTTCATCGCCTCGAACTTCGTCCTTTGGCGCGTCCAATCGCTGATGATCGCGTCCAGCTCGTCGCGGTTCGCGTACCGGCTCTTCGAGTCGGCAAAGCGCGGATCGTCGGTGAGATCCGGGCGGCCGATCACCTCCGTGAGCCTTGGCCAGTGGGTCGGCGACGCGTACAATGCGACGTAATCGTTCGGCCCTCCCGGCTTGCACGGATAGGCATTGCAGGGGGCATCTCCCCGCGGCATTTCATTGCCGATGCGCGTGGCCGCCTTTCCGGTCATGTGCTGGCGCGCGAACGCGCCGCGGCTGAAGTTGATGATCGCATCCTGCATCGACACTTCCACGCGCTGTCCCTTGCCCGTCCTCGTCCTCTGGTAGAGCGCCGCGAGAATCGCCGCGGCCATGTGCACCCCGGACCCGCTGTCGCCGATGTTGGGGCCGGTGTGAATCGGAACGCTGTCCGGAAAGCCCGTCAGGCTCATCGCCCCGCCCATCGCCTGGCCGACCAGGTCGAAGGCGGGCGCGTGGGCGTAGGGGCTGTCGGAGCGGAAGCCCTTGATCGAGGCGTAGATGATGCGCGGGTTCAGTTCGCTCACCGTTTCATAGTCAAAGCCGAGCTTCTCGATGACTCCGGGCGAAAAATTTTCGATGAACACGTCGCTTTTGGCGATGAGCCGGCGCAGGATGTTCCTGCCCTCCGGATGCTTCATGTCCAGCGTCACCGACAGCTTGTTGGCGTTCAGGTTCTGGTACAGGTAATTGGTTTCGCCGGTTCCCTGGCGGGCCATCTCGCCGACCTTCGGACGTTCGATCTTGATGACAGTGGCGCCAAGCCAGGCGAGCAGCTGGGTGCAGGCCGGCCCCGCTTCGGCATGGGTCAGATCAAGAACGACAACATCCTGCAAGGCCGCGTCATGCATTCGGCTTCACCCCGATTTCATTTTCGAGGAACTGCTCCAGCTGTTTGATGATCTCCTGTTCGTTGAACCCGCTGGCGTCCACGTTGTTGGCGTGAATTTGCAAAAGCGGAATTCCGGCGTCGGCAAACGCCTTCTTGAAGAAATACCCGCCGCCTCCGCCGCCGCAGCGCGGGCTTATGAGCTGCACGGCGCCGTGCATGCGGTTGTGCTTCGCCTCGTGGACGTACCACTGGACGTTCATCTGCGGCAGGCGGAGCACGTCATCCAGCCCGAGGAAGCGGGCGGCCAGCTGGCGCAGCGGTTCCCCGCCGTAGCGGGCGTAGGCGTCCGATGCGAGCCCGAGGTAAAACGACCAGGTGAGAGCGACGCCGTATTTGTCCTCGAAATGCTGGTAAAATCCCATGTTGAACCAGAGGCCGAGGCCGATCCACATGAGCCGCACCCGTTCGTTCGGAACGGCGGCCTCGCCGTTTTCCACCCGTTCCTTCACTTCCTCGTACATCGCCTTCGCCATCCGGACCCCGTCCTCCGATCCGCGGTGCCACTGCGGGATCATCGTCGCCGGCATCGTGTCGCTGATGCCGACGGGAGCGGGCGACGTTTCCGCGATCAGGTCCCGGGTCTTGCGCTTGTATTCCATTTGCTCGTTGGCCCGGTCCAGAATCTGCTTCAGCTTCGTCTCGCTGAAGGTGCGGCCGGTGTGGATTTCGAGGAAGCGGATCAGCTCCTTGTAGTTTTCCACGAGCAGGTCAATGCGGTGCGGCTCGATGAGCTCATCCCAGTGATGCGGCATCTTTTCCCACCAGTTTTTGTGGGTCAGCACGCGGGGACTCGGCAGGTCCAGGAAAAACAGGGGGACGCCGAACTTTTTGGACATGAGATCGAAAATTTTTTCCTGCGCGTCGCAGCCCGTCACGCCGATGAGCACCGTCGGCTTCGGCAGACCGCCCCAGGCGCCCTTCTCCGGTTCCGGGTCCATCGCCGCCGCCAGCGACTGCGCGCAGTAGTTGCACAGATCGCGGCGATAGCCGTTTTGCTCCAGCAGATCCAGATAGCGGGGCGTCACCTGCTTGGCCGCGCTGACGGAGCTCCACCACTGGTTGACGATGTACGGGATGTCCATCGCCCGCAGGATTTCATGCGGAACGTCGGTGCTGACCAGAGCGAAGGGTTCCCCGTTCCTCACCCGTTCCTGGACGCTGTGAAACCATTCCTTCTGAAATTTCGTCGCGTTGGCGGACGCCTGCAGCCGCTTGACGCTTTTTCTCCCCACCGGCCGCCCCTGTTCCTGCGCCTGATCCTGGTTCTGCGTCGGATTATGCTCTGCCACGAACGTTCCCTCCCTGTACCCTTTGTTGGACAAACTCGCAAATCTTCGCGCGAAGCTCCGACGCCGCCGCTTCATCCAGCCCGTAGGGCTGGTTTTGCAGCACGAGCGTCGGCACGCCCATTTCCTCCAGCGCCCGGCGTTCCTCCGGATATTCCCACAGCGCCGGGTCATCCGATTTGTAAATGTAGAAAATGACGCCCTCCGCGCCGGACCGCTTCACTTCCCCGGTCAGGGCTTTCATCCGCTCGGTCACCGTCGACTGGTGCATGCTCGGCGTCCGGAACTGATAGTAGTCGGAAATTCCTTCGACCCAGTCGAGGCTTTCGTCGATATCGCTGTTGTAGTTGCGGCATCCGAGGTCGTGGTCCTCCCCGACGATGACGGCGCCGCAAGATTCGACCAGCTCATAGAAGTACGTATGATCCTGGATGCTGCCGGTCACAAACAGCTTCGCCCCTTCCAGGGGAGCCGCCCCGGCCGCCTCGTTCACGCAGCTGGCCAGCAGCGCGCTGTGCGCCTTGCGGTCCATGATGGCGGAGGTGATGACCGCCTTGAGGAATTGGGTGCCCGTGATGCGGGGACGGTCCAGCCTGAGCTCGTTCAGCTGCCGGAGCAGCCGGCGGTTTTCGTTGGTGATCCGGATGGCCTCCCTGATGTCCTGTTCGCCGATTGCCGAACCTTTCCACGTTTCCAGATGCTGCTTCAGTTCCTTCAGCCGGTCCCGGTTGTACATCAGGCTGGAGCGGTACCTCGTCATCATGCAGTCGTACAAATAAAGATCCGGAACCCGCATGTCCGGCTCGGTCTGGCGAATCATGTCCAGCGTATAGAACATTTCCAGAAAAATATAGGATGAATTGGAAACGAGCAAATGGTCAAGATATGGATAGGAACCGTCCAGAAGCCGCGTGAACTGCGAGCGGTACTGGGGGTTGAAGCCTTTCTCGTATCGTTCCGCCATGGCGTCTCCGCCCGCCGGATCCCCGTAAATGCGCACCGGCAGCATGCCGGCCGCGATCACCAGTTCCTCCGGCACGTCGTTGCCGAGGCAGCCGATGACCTTGCCGCCGGACTGTTTCCGTTCCCGAGCCGCCCTGTGCAGGTCGCTGTACGCTTCTTCCAGCGGAGCAAAACCCGTCAGTGCCATGTTCACTCCTCCTTGTGCTGACTCACTTTACAACCGTCGTTTTTTCACATCGTTTTTTTCACATCGGTTTCTTCGCAATCGTTTACATCTTCTCTCATTATAAGCCCGCAGAACTATGATAGTCTATAAAAATTTCACTGTGTAAAATATTGAAACAATGCCACACGGCGGGGACAATCCAGCTCCTTTCATGCACGCGAGTCTTTCCGCATGCCGTCCGCCGCGCCATCCGCTTTGCCATCCGCTGCGCCTGTTGCTTCGGCATCCGCTTCTCCATCCGCTGCGACTTTCCCCGCAAGTCCCGCCGCCACTTCAGAAACGGACATTTTGCGATCAAGCGCCGACAACCACCTCCTTGTCCCCAAAGACAAAATGAACCCGGCGAGCAGAAGAACAGCCGAAAACGTGTAAGGAGCATTCAGATGCACATCCAGCAGGGCTCCTCCGACCACGGGCCCGATCATATTGCCAAGGCTGGTGAAGGAGGAATACAGGCCCGCGAAGTACCCCTGCCTGCCCTGGCCATACCGGGAAATCCGGGTGGAAACCGCCGGGCGGAAAATGTCCACCGCCAGAAACAGCACGAGAGCGATCGCCGCCATTTGCCAGAACTGTCCGGCAAACACCGTCAGAAAGGAAAACACCGCCGCTATCGCCAGGGTGATTGTGATGAGCCGGATTTCCCCGAAGCGGTTGACGAGCCAGCCGAACACCGACAGCTGCACGATCGCCCCGCCGATGGAGCCGATGGTCAGGATCGTGGCGATTTCCCTTGTGCCGAATCCGAGCTTGCGGTCGACGAACAGGCCGAAAATGAGCTCATAGCTGGCGAGGCCGAAGGACGAGAGGAACACCAGGACGAACAGCATGAAATACGGCTCGCGCCAGATCCGTAATGCTCCGGGCAGCTGCCGGAACCGGGACCCGGGAGCGTTCGCGTCAACCGTTTCGCCGACTGCCCTGCCGCCGTTGGCCGGTTTGGCGGGCCGCCGCATTTCGGGCAGCAGAAGGAACGTGATCAGGGAGGCGATGAGGCCGGCGGCGGAAGCCGTGTAAAAGGGCATCCGGATGCCCCATTCGGCGATGAAGCCCCCGATTCCCGGGCCGATGATGAATCCGGTCGTCATCGCCGCGTTGACGTAACCCATCCCTTTTCCCCGTTCCTCGTCGGTGGTCGCGTCGGCGGTGTAGGCGAGCACGGACGGAAATACGAGAGCGGCGCTCAGTCCGCTGAGCATCCGGGCGAAGAAAAGCTGGGCGATCGAATCGGCGCTGCCCTGCATCCATTGTCCGAGGCTGTACACCAGCATGCCGGCCACAATCGCCGCCTTTCGCCCGAAACGGTCGGACAGGATTCCGGCGAAGGGTGAACAGAGAAGCTGGCAGATGGAAAAAAACGCCACCAGCAGCCCGTACATGGTACCGCTTACACCAAGCAGGTTCATGTAGCCGGGCATGACCGGCACGATGATGCCGACGCCGACAAAATTGATGAACAGATTGATCATGAGCAGCAGAATGGCGCCCCGGTGTTTCAGCAATAGTCCCACGATGTCCCTCCTGGACGGCCTGTGCCGATACGGGTGCTTTCTTCTCCATTGTATATTTTGATTTCTAAAAATAAAAGCCCCGGCCGGTACAGGGCCGGGCAGGGATGAGCCGATCCGGTGTAGTGCATATTTGCACTACATTCCCGCAGATGTGTGCCGGTCCGCGGGAATGTGGTGCAAAAATGCAGTACATTCACCATCTTTTGGGCCAGACTGCCCTCATCTAATGTAAAAATACAGCACATTCACCATCTTTTGGGCCAGACCGGCCTCATCTGATGTAAAAATGCAGCACATTCACCATCTTTTGGGCCAGACCGGCCTCATCTGATGTAAAAATGCAGCACATTCACCATCTTTTGGGCCAGACTGCCCTCATCTAATGTAAAAATGCAGCACATTCACCATCTTTTGGGCCAGACCGGCCTCATCTGAAGTTAAGTCCGTATAATTGTGTAAAAAGGTAGTCCCCCTAAAATAAGGGGAGCCATGATCCAATTCCCTCAGTTAGAATGGTGTTGTCGAAGCATCACTCTAAATGAGGAGAAATCGGACATGGCTCAATATCAGATTACCGTAGATTCGCAGCTTTTGCATCAACTTTTCCTGGGGAATTCGAAAGATTCGGGGGTGGCCAAGCTGCTCGAATCGATCTTGAATCAGGTCCTGCAAGCCCAGGTAACGGAGCAACTGGAGGCGGAGCGTTACGAACGCACCGACGATCGCAAGGGTTACCGCAATGGCTCCTATCCTCACCAGCTCCATACCCGTGTCGGAA